>OLHG01000467.1_pt1 | contig 28650 bp, 30 predicted proteins | sample 1605971 | NCBI WGS metagenome assembly OLHG01 (sample SAMN03283289) | human gut metagenome | biome: human-associated habitat; material: feces | host: Homo sapiens | place: Peru | collected 2012 | reverse complement strand
TCCTGCTGCAATTCCTATTATTATACTATTTAATATTTGATTTATTTTCATTACAATTCCTAATACTGTAATAGGAATTTCTGCTCCATATTTACTTTGTTCTCCATATTTTCCAAGTAGATTATTTTCAACTGTCATAACGCAAACAAAACTCATTTGAGTAATAAAACTACTTATTCCAAGTGCTGCAACCTTTCTACATACAGACGCTTTTAATTTAAAGCACTCTTTTGATAATTTTATTGTTTTGAATTTCTTTATGTATGCAACGTTTAGTATAAATGTTACAAATTGACTTATAACTGTAGCTATTGCTGCTCCGGCTACTCCTTGATTAAATGTAAATATAAATAACGGATCTAATATTGTATTTAGTATTGCTCCTGTCATCATGCTTATCATTGAATATTTTGGACTACCATCAGCTCTTATTATTGAGTTTAGGGTTGTTCCTATCATTGAGAAAGGAAAGCCAATTGCTATAATTGTACCATATGTTGTCGCAAATTCTTTTAAGTTCTCTGTACATCCAAATAATCTTAATAGTTGTGGTAGGAATATTAATGTAAGAACACAGAATAGTACTGAAACAATTGCTGAAACTAGTATTCCGTTACCTACTCCTACTTCTGCTTCTTTTTTCTTCTTTTCTCCAAGTTTTAGGCTTAAATAAGCAGACGCACCATCTCCAAACATTAATGAGAATGCAAGTCCTATCATTACTAGAGGAAAAACTACATTTGTAGCTCCGTTTCCTAAAAAGCCTACTCCCTGCCCTATAAAGATTTGGTCTACTATATTATATAGTGAGTTTACCAACATAGAAATTATGCAAGGAATTGAAAATTTTCTAATTAATTTTCCTATTTTTTCTTTTCCTAGTATGTTTTCTTCTTGTTCCATTTCTCTTTCTCCCTTCTTTTTTATTTTTTGTCAACTTGACTATTATATAATTTTTTAAAAAATTTGTCAAACTTTTTTATCTTGAAATTTACATAACTTTTTACTCTATGTAGCCAAATAGAGCTCCCTAAATTAGAGAGCTCTATTAAAAACACTAATGTTATTGATTCTTTCCACAACAATTTTTATATTTCTTACCGTGATCCGGCAAGGACAAATTGCAATCATATCTATTGTATTTTTCATATATATAATATTATCTCCATTTATTAGTCTTTAGAACAATTCCTAAAAGATACATTTAATATTATTCTTATTATCTTTATTATAGAATATTGTTTTTCCGTTGACAAATCGTTGACATAGTCAACATTTTATTTGCCAACGAAATTATATCATAAATATAAAATATTGTCATTACTTTTTAATAATTTATTTCATATTTTGATATTTGTTCTATAGTTTCAGAATAAGTAGACTTTTCAAATAGTTCATTTGCAATTTTTCTTGATTCCTCAGAGCTTGAAATATAATAATTTTCTGTAGTTTCTATATTCTTATGTCCTAATATATCAGCTACTTCTTTTAAGTTTGCACCGTTCCCACAAGCTTTTAGTTGCATAGCTTCCTCGTAAATCATAAAATCTACAATTTTCTATTTTTAATTCTTTATGAATAATCTCAAAAGGATATTTTGTTAAATCTGTGCCTATATAAGTGCCATCATATTTGGTAAAAACAAAATTTAATGTGTCAATGCTCAATATATTATTTGGATTCTCTACAATTCTTTGCTCTATAACTTTCCCATATTCATTTGTAACATTTTCTAAATGATAATAATGATATTTCTCACCAAGACTTTTTTTAATAAATGATTGTTTCTTCTTATAGTTTTTTAATGCTATTAAAAGAGTATTACTAATGCTTATTTGTCTTGTACCAGTTTCTGTTTTTGTACTCCCAAGATACCATCTTCCTTTTTCATCCTTCTTTTTATCATATACATTATGACTAATACTTATTGTGCCTTTTTTAAGGTCAATATCCTTCCAAGTCAATGCGCAAACCTCTCCTGTTCTCATTCCGAGTAAAACAAGAAGTCAAAAATGCACAAGTAAAAGAATCATTGTCTTTAAATCTTTGAAGTATTGCATCAATTTCTTTTTGATTGTAAATATGTTTTATAGTTTTTTTATCATCCGTTTCTTCGATTTTAGGTAGCTTTAATGTTAGTGTAGGATTATATCGTATTAAACCATATTTGTCACAAGCTTCACGAAAAGTACCTTTTAGTACCTTTAAAATATTTCTAAAATATGCCTTAGAAAAACTATGCTTTTGACATAGTTCTACAATAAATGTATTTAATTTTACACTTGTAAATGAAGCAAGTCGATATTTTCCTAAGTTCGGTTTTAGATATTTTTTTATAATTGTTTTATATGCTTGTATTGTGTTATATTTTAAATTTACTTTGCAATAGTTTTCCATCCAATAATCTAAATAGTCAGAATACGACATCTTTGATTCATTAAATATAATACCTGTATTCAAATAATCATTATATGCCTTTGTTCCTTCTTCTTGTGCTTCTGCCTTTGTTTTAAATCCTGACTTTGTTATCTGCTTTCTTTTGCCGTCAACAGATGCAGCTTCAAATTGATATTGATAAACCTTTCCTCTTTTTCGTATATTAACACTTGCCATTATTTATTTTTACAACTGTTTATATTTTTAATATTTTCTATATCAGAAAGGTCTTTTCCTTCATTATTTATTAAAAATTGTTCTAATGTCGCTCTCAATATCTTAATACTACCGAGTTTTATTGCAGGTAAATATCCTTTTTCAATTAACAAATATATATAATTCGGACTTGAATGTAATATTTTAGCTACCTCTTGAACAGTATATATTAAATGTTCATCCATAATTCATATCATCACCTTTCAAAATAAAACAGCAATAAGTAAAATCACTACTTATTGCCATTATCATTTAATATTTTTTCTGCTCTTTTCATAGCTTGCTCTGGAGTATATTTTCTCATAGCACTAACCATTTCACATCCGTATTCCTTCTGCCGTTCTATTTTTCTTTGGTACTCTTGTTGTTATTGAATTATAGGCAATGATACAATAAGATACTGCATCTGCTTTTGTTATTTTTTGTTTTTGTTCTATCATTATATATTTTCTCCTTTTCTTTTGGCAAAATTGCCAAAAATAATATATTTAATAAAAGTTGTAATGAAATTGGTTAAATTTCCATAAAGGTTCTGATTCCTCTCTGCCCTCATTCGACCAGCAACATTAAATGTTGAAGTATCATTATCACCATCTTTTTTCTTCGCCAACATAAATAACCACATTTACTTTTTCGCTCGCTATATTTGCTATTCATCAATAATGACATTCAACTTCTTGCAGCTCGAAAAGATGGATAAAGTGTTACAACTTTTTATGACACAATTTGTGTATTTTTCAATGTGCTTATTTAGTAGTTTTTTTGTTCTACACTTATAAGCACAATCAAAATATAAAAAACGGTCAATTATTTAAAAAATATTTTTTTCTGTTATTATAACAATTGAATTTTTAGGCAATTTTGTATATACTTTATTTAAAAGCTACAATATATTTGTATTATATTTAATAATAAAACAGAGGAGTGCTTTTTAATGACTATTCATCATCTTTCTCTTGATGGTTTTATAGGCGGTTCAATCGCAATCATAGGCATTGTTTTGGCTCTCGTTATCAATCCGCTTATCGGCAACAAATATATATTTACAGAGCATATTCACTATGGTTTTTGGAGCAGTAACGGTAAAACTGAAATCATACGAAAATATGATTACACTTCTTATTTTCAACTATTATTTGTTGTTTTGGGAATAATAGGTATAATGCTTTTGCGAGTTTTATATATGAATAGTTACTTTGAGCACTTACTTATAATCTCCAAAAATACTATAATGGACTTTTGGTATTCAACTTTTAATAAAAAACATTTCTTTTACTTTGTTTTTCCTTATATGAATAAAGATCTAACTTTATTTCTTCATACTCTACCTAAAATAGCAAGTTTTATATACTTTGCAATCATTTGTATAACCCACTTAGCATATTGTTTTTTTTATATAGATGTAATCCTTGATGCTCCATCTTACGGGACAAAAATAACACGAATTATTAAAGCTAATTCAACTATCTTATTTATTATAAATTTATTTAATAACCAAATAACACTTTTTTTATTTGAGGTCTTGTATGCTGCTAATAAAAACTATATAAAATCATTTTTCATTATTAGTTTATTATATTTTTTCTGTTTCATAAGCCATTACTTGCTTTGTAAGAAATGTCTTTACCAAAAACCAGAAGAGTCAAAAAAATAAAATCGGAAAGAAAATTCATAAATGAATAATCTTTCCGATTTTATTTTTTATATCTCAAATTTATAAATTGCTTTTAGTATATTTGATTCGACACAATCATAACAGGTTGTCATATCCGTTATATTGTACTTTTGCATCTCATAGTAAATGAAATATTCATAATGTTTTATAATTTCATTTACGCTTGCTGCATCTCCTGATTTTGCTTTTTCTAATAGTTCTATTACTCCCATATTCTACTCCTCATATTTACTTTTTATTTCTTTTAGTGCATCACTTATAATATGCCTAATTCTTACTTCACTTTTTCTGTATATAGTTGCAATTTCTTTGGTCGAATATCCATCAACGAGCTTTAATTTAAGCATATCTTTTTTATCTTTAGGCATTTTTGCCACAATTGCAGCAATCTTACAATCAGAAAAATAATTTTCTAAATCTGCATCAGAATCACAAAAAGACAAAGAGTTATCGCCGAATTTACTATCAGGTAGCAATTCAATTGATACTTCTCTTTGTCTTTTTATATTTTCATATTTAGCAAAATTTATAATAGTATGTTTTATTGTTTTTCTAATGTAAGAATCAAATTCTTTTTCTAAGCCACTCTCCACAATCTCACCCCCATTCGGGGCAAGATTTAAGGGCTTATCTTGTGTAAAGGCTTATATATTCAGTTAAAGGCAAAATCTTTTGTATTCCATTCCTTGTAGCCCATTTGCTATTTTACTACTATTTAGGTCAAAAATAAAGACAAGCCATAATGACTTGCCTTTATTCGCTGCCTATACCAATTTAAGAATTGTTATTGACTTAGCATAAGCAACACAAGTTGCCTACGCCATATATAATACACCTAAAATAACCTTGACATAGTTTGCTTTTGTCCGTAGGAAAGTAAAATAGGAGTTGTAGCAATAACAAATGTCAATAATTATAATAAGTGCTATATGCAATTTATAAATGTTATGGATATATATTTGCAAATGTACCATTTGCGACAGAATTATATAAAGAAGTAGTTAAATAATTTTTAGGATTAGTTACAGAATTAGTACCATCCTTAAAAACTTCGGCGCAGGTTGTTATAACATTCTCAATATGAGAAGATGATATTTTCTTAAATATAGCCTTAACCATATCAACATTCCTATTTTCGCCAGCTATATAGATAGTGTCTTTTTTGCAGAGTAGTATTTCAACAATAATATCCCTTAAAACACTTAGCATTTTAATAGCATTATCAGAATATTCAGAATTTAACATTTTATACAGTTCTACAGCATCATCATAGCCAATTTGATTATTGACTTTTTCTAATGTATTTTTATAATCATTAGATGATTCTTCAATGCTATTTTCAGAAATTTCCTCTTGAAATTCCTCTTTTTCTGTATGCTCAATAACAGAAGAACCATTTTCTTCTGTAGTTTCTTCTGGAGTATTATTATTTTCTTGTGTTTTCTCAACAATAGTGCCATCTCTTCTTACAACAGTAAGAGAAGGCGTATCAGGCTCAGCTGTATCCAATAAGTCATATTCATAATAAAAACCTTTTGTATCAGCCTTTGCTATTTTAAATATTTTTAAATATCCTTTATTTTTTAATTCATTCCAAGCACTATCAAATGAGCATTGTCCTTCAACACACATACTCATTAAATAACTTTTATATAATTTAAAATTAGGGATTGTTATATAACTTTGAATAAGTAAATACAAGCCTTTAGCTTTTAATGATAATTCTTTGTCCTTAGCTATGACTTGTGGTATTGGAACAAAAGCGGTTTTGTTTTTGAAAAAACCATCCTGAATTTTTGACATAATTCTTACAACTCCAGTTTGAATAAACGAATATTTTACTTTCCTAACTCTTATTATAGATAAAGAACTTCAAAAGTCAAGGACAATTTTACTTTTTAGCATAAAATATTGTTATTTTAATGAAGTAGTGAAAATCACCTTTTCATAAACTGCACAAATATAGTGCAATTATTTACTTATTATTTGTCTATTATTGACAATGTGATTTTCTATATTTCAATTATTAAAGTTTCAATTTTTAACATTTCAATTATCAAGATTTTAATAATTAAGTTCTTAATTTTTGAAATCTCAATCATCAATATGTGTAATAATAATTATGAATTAAAATTGATATATTTATATTGAGTAAGTTAAATCAATCTAATCATTCATAATCTTATTTATTGGATGAGCTGAACGATTGAAATTCACTTCACATATAAAATATTATTTTATTTTTATTTTTTATACTAAAATAATCATCCGTAATGGTGATTTTTAATGAAAAAAAAAGGAACAAGTAACTTGCTCCTTAATTTTATATTATTATTGATATTCTATGCTTATTTTTATACCTTGACCTTTCGGCAGTAAATTCTCCAGCTTATTTCTTTCATCAATATAATTACAAGCCTGAATTTTCTTGCACCATTTTCCGTCTTGATAATAATAACGGTTACTTTTCAGTATCTCTTTATAATTATATGTGTATCCATATACGCAGCAAAAAGCGGTTATTCCAAATATTATTTTATTCGGACTTCGTGTTTGTATTATACAATTACCGTCTTTAGCTTTTATTACTCTGATACTCCGCTCCAGCAAGCTCTTATCAATTTCATATTCCCACGATTGATGTAATGTATTATATTTAAAATTATGCTGCCGAAGGTAATCTTTGAGCTGAAAAGAATTTAATACTTCCAAAATACAAGTGCTTTCTACTTTGTTATTTTCAAAAATAATGTTAGTTGCTTTGGAAATTAACCGTATTTGTTTACAATCCTGCGAATTTATAAGCTCATCATAATCAAGCATCTTTTCTTGAAATGCTTGATATAACAAATTTTGATATATGTTAAAAAAACTTTTTGAATTGTCTGTTTCTCCTCTGATGCAGAAATCAATATGATGCGCAATCCCAATAATCAATGAATTTACAATCTCACATTCTTGCCTATAAAGATTATAAATTGTTATTGTGCGGTTTTCGTATTTTTCATTTTTCTTAATGGTCTTTTTAGATAACTCTATTTTAAACCATTCAAAAGATTTTCGTGTTTCTTCTGGTATGTCTTCCTGAAATACCATTCCAATTAAACTAATCATTTTGTTTCTTAAATATTGTACTATACTCATACTGTCACCTTGTCCTTTTCTATCTCATCAGTAGTTCTATTAGTTATTTTTAGTTGAGAGCAAAGATGATATAAATTACATTTTTTATATCCGCAACACTCATACTGTGGGTATGTACAAATACTTTTATCTTTTCTTCTTGACATTTTGTAACTATATAGTTGACTGCGATAATGAAAATAATCTTTGAGTTCCTTTTTATGTGTTTCTCTATATTTCTTATTTCTTGCTTTACAAGCATCAATATTTTCGTAATAATATTTTTTAGATTTTTCAGAAAGTTCTTGCCTATGCGCAGCTCTATATTCTGCCTTTTGTTCTAACAAATATTCGTGATTATATTGATAATACATTTGATGATAATTTTTATCATCAATAATACAGTCTTCATATTCACAGTTAAAACAATCAAGAGTACACATTTCAGAAAAGCATTTTTTAGTTATACTGTAATTTTTTTCTCTCTTTCTATTATATTCATACCACCGTTTGCACATCATTCTGTTTTTTTCTTTATAGTTTGAAAACAAAATATTGTATAATTTATAATTCTGTTCGTGGTGTTTTCTCTCATCAGGTGTTTTCTTTATAGGATTACGATAATCTCGTTCATAACTTTTTGGGTAGTATCGAGGGTATAAAGAACAATATTTTGAAAGCCTGCAATGCAGGTCGCCACAAAAAGAATATTGTGGATATTTGCATACAAATCTTTTATCAACCATTTTCTTATTTTTTCTCCTCTTTATTGTATTGCTGAGTAACTATTGCTTTATTATCAAGTACCATATTTTCAATATCAGTACCTTTCATTGTAAGCATTGACGGTGGAATATCATTGTTATCGTCCTTATTATTTTTGTCCTTGTTGTTTTGGCTAAGCTCTTTTATCTCATCCTCAGTATAGATATTATATTTTTTTTCATCAACAAGGAACATTGTATAATATTGATATTTATTATTGAATGTAGTTTGACTTTTTTCTATAAACATATATTCAGAGCAGTATGGAAGTTTCACACACCATTTATCATCTGTAGAATTTTCATAATCAATCCTATTGCCACCAAACTTAATATTATGAATAAATAAGTCTGTTTGGATGAGCTGCTCTTCTTTTAAAGTATCAAGTTTATTTAATTGCCTTTGCAATTCAAGTACACTACTTTTCATTTTATGAAGTTCTAACCGTACATCTCTGGCATTATCAATTATAGCATAAGCTTCATTTATAGTATTTATATTTAATTCATCCTGAATTTTAATAAATACTTTTGCTTCGGCAGGAAGCTCATAGTCCTTGTCAATACTTTTATAGTAATCTGCATACTCTTTTATTTTATATAATCTTATATAGTCTTGTGCTTTTTCGGCATCTCTTAGAATGTCTTTATTCTCATTTTTTATTTTTTGGATTTCAGTATTAGCTTTTTTTATTTCTCTTCTTAACTCTTCAACATTGCTACTGAGTTCTTCATACGAATTTATATCCATACTGGTGATTGTGTCAAGTTCTTCTTTTAGTTGATAAAATCGTTTTATCTCTTCATACCTTGTTTTTTGATATAATCCATACTTGCCATTTTGTGCAGCCTTTGATGTAATCAAAATAGCTATTCTCGATTCTTTTGCCTTTAATACTCGTATTTCATTAAAATTAGTTACATTAACATTTATTTCTGCAAGATTCTTAATATCTTTTGGTTGCTCCTGTTCTCCAAAGTATTCTTTAAGTTCTTCAATATCATAGCCAGCACCAAGTTTATAAAATCGAGCATATTTTTTCATTCCTACAGCTTTTATAGCTGGATGCTTACCATTTGTTATATCATAGCCTAATGCAATAAGTTCCTCGTACATTTCATCAATAGAGCTGCATTTTGTTTTTATTCTATCAATATCAGCTTTTATCGTTTCTTTCCAAGTCTGAGCTTTATATTCATAATAATAATCTTTATTCTTATGAATACTTATAGTCTGAGCAGGAAGAACAAAACAACCATATTCTTTTGCCAGTCTGTCGCTTACCACTTTATAGCCATACATCCCCTCATTTTTATTAGCAAGCCTATCTTCGAGCTTTCTTCCATTTATACTTACGGCATTGATTGCTATATGATTATGAATATGTCTTCTGTCAATGTGTGTTGCTATTACGCATTGAAATTCTCCATATAATTCTTCACACAGTCTTCTTCCTAATTCATTTGCTTGCTCTGGAGTAATCGGATCATCAGGATGGAATGATTGTACTAAATGATACGCTACTCGATTTCCTTTTGCTTTCCATTTGATATTATTGTTTTTAAATTCTTTTGCCGCAAAATCAACGCTACAATTTAATGATGATGTCAACAACCCATTGTCAGTTTTCTCATCATTTAATATATATTCAATAAGAGTTGCTGCTGTATTATAATGCGGTTTGCGTTTTGTGTAAGGCATCTGTATCACATCCTTTCTAATTTTTATAATATTTGTCTTCGATTCTATTTTTTGCAATTTCTTCTATGACTTCATAATCGAGTTTTTCTTCTGTAGTTCCCTTTAAACTTTTCATTTGGCTATATACTGCAAATAAACTATTTTGTAATAGTTCTTTTTCTTCTGCGTTTAGTGTTGTTCCATATCGCAAGATTCTTCTTACTTCTTTTGTATATTTCTTTACTTCTGAAATATATTTTTGATAGCAAGAAATTAAATCCTCACTTCCTTCAAGATTTACTTTTATAAGGCTTTCGTAAATTGCTGCATCTCTAATATAATCAGCCAAATATTTATATTGATATTCCTCTGCTTTTGCTTCCAGTAATAGCCTTTCTCCCTCAGACAACCACAATGGGAATTTTTTTCTTTTTTTTGCATCATCTAACTTTCGCATATTTATCCTTCTTTCTCATAAATAGCTTATTAAATTTTTTCTTTATTTTTTCTTAAATAAGTATTATACTGTAATTGGTAGCAATTACAATCGTATTTGCTGATTACTACAACTATTTTATGGAGGTTATCTTTTATGAGCAGTTCTTTAGATAGGTATAGTGGATATGATGATGAACTTGACCTTAGTTTTTCATCCTCAAAACAATCCATCAACCCAGTCGCAAGGTGCATACAAGATTTTGTTTCAGCATTAACTGAGCCTATTATAAAAATAAGAACAATAAATGCTTTAGAAACTAAAGTTATTGTCGAAAGTAAGCATAATGCAGAAACAAAAAAAGAAGCAATAAAAAATCTTGGATTTGCTCTAAATAGTGGACGGCTTTCACCAGAAGCCCAAATAAGAGCAATCGAAACAATTGAACGCATATTATTATCATAAATTTATTTAATGCAGGGGAATATTCTCCTGCATTATTTAATTTCGACCTAAGAAGTTATCATAATATCCACCATTCTTTTTATATATTTCTGTTAGCTGCATTTTATAATCTTCCAATAACTGTAGATACTTATTTTTATATTTATTCTTTATCAACCACTCAATAGCAGATTCGCTTATTTTTAATTCGCCGTCTTCGTATTTTCTTATGTTTTCTCCTGTAGCTTTTTCATAATCTCTTAATCCATTCTCAATTGTACTAACCGACTTATTCATATATATTGACAATTCTTTTTTAGTCATATCATTTATATTTAATTCAAATTTTGGATATTCAATATTATTTTTATCAAATTGTTGTTGATACCATTGTATTCTATTTCTAAACCACACTACATCTTTATCAATCAGCTTAGACTCATAATCAGAAAAATAAACTTCTCTTAACCAGATTACTCCTTCATATTGAATATAGTAATATCTTTTCTTTATCTTTTCACTTTGCCAACGGCAAGAAGAATGTTTTTCATTCATTACTTGAATTGCATATCTTAAATCGGTGTGACTAATTTCCGCTCCTTTTTTTGTCTTCATCTTTCTTTTTTGGAAATCTTCAAGTATTTCTTTATAGTTCATAAATATTAGTTTTCTTATGTCTTCGCTATTCGGCATCCCTATCACCAACCTATCAAAATATCGTCTGTGCGGCTCTATAACACCTTTTTGGATATTCTTAGTCTTATATGTCACCCACCCCGACCGACCTCTTATTGATGATATACCAAAGGCTCTATCAAGCCTTTGGTAAAGAACAACTTTTGTTGTTCTCGAATAATGGGTACTTACTTTTCCTACCCATTATTCGCCAGCGTGGTGTCGTGACACCTCTATGCTGTTTAGGGAAACCCTAAAACCTTGCTCTACGAGGTACTTTTTTGTTATTTCTTTTGGCAATTTTGCCAAATAATACATCATAAAGAGTGAGTTCAATACCCACTCTTTATTTTTATAATTAAATATCAATATCATAATCCATATCAATAAAAGAGGTTTGAACAAAATCCTCATTTATATCATAGCTGTTTATATTCTCATAATCACGATTATTTTCAAAAGTAACCGCTTCCTTTGAAAATTCTTGAAACAATCCCATTTCTTTTATTTGTTCCATCATTTTGTCAAATTGCTCATTAAGCTTTTGTCGCTCTTCGCCTTCTGGATATGCAACTAAAAGTTTTCTGTCATTATTTCTGTCTACAACTTCTTGCCTATAACAATCAGCGTGTCCGCAAAGATAATCGTTTCTATCAGGTGATAGTTTATCCTTAATATAACATTGAAATGCTCTTGCAAACATTTCGATATTACTCGACCAATATCTTTTATCAGTTTTGCTATATGTATTATCAAATGCTTTAGAATCACGATAAAAGTCCGTTTCAACTCTCAATTCTTTTGTACCTATAACAACATATCTTTCTGACAAATAATATTGTTGTTGGATAAGATTATTTTTCTCATTTGACAGCAATCCTCTACCATACATTTCTTTTCTAACTGCGGACATTTTTTCTATTATTTCATTTTTAGAATTTCCTTTTTTGTATGATAAGTATTCATCCCAAGATACTTCTTGTTTTGTGTAGTCCTCAATAATATTATCTAATATTTTCTTTTGCTCATCATTACATTTGGAATATCCCATTACATATTTTGCATAATTAACTACATCTTTTTTGTAACTGTCATACTCTTTTTGTAATATCTCTTTTGCATCTTCTTTAGACAATATTTTATATTTCATTGTGCTTACCATTGGTTCAATTATTTCGTTATTTGTTTCAGTAATAAAACCTTCTCTATTGTTTATTGCCCTACAAAGATAATGGTCTAAGGCGTGCGCCCATTCGTGTCCTAATGAGCCAGCACCTTTCATTTTAGTAAGATTGATTACTTTGCGTTCTGGTTCATAATGCGCAGCAGCTTTTGAAGCTCCTCTTGCACCATACGCAATAGACAATCTACCTTTAAAAGTAATATCTTCATTAGATATATTAAGAGCTTTGGCTAAATCGGCAAAGGCTTCGTATGAATAATTTAGATTAGCTTGTCTATCATTTTCGTTAAGCCAGTTACCAAATTCGCCGCCATAAAATCCAAAGACATTAAGCATATCATCACCTGTAATCTGATGAGAATTTCTGTATTCATCCCCTACTCTTTGAATATGCCTTAACTGTTTTGGTGTAAATTTTGTTTTTCTTTCTGACTTATTTTTTTCTGATTCTTGCTTTTCTTTCTCTTGTTCTTGTTTTATAATGAATTGTTTTGCAGCATCTAAACTTTCACAATTCTTGACAGAAATCACCCTATGAGCTTGTACTGCAAAATATGTATTTGGTATCCAAGAATCCATATTTAATTCGTCAGGATTATTTGGATAAACATAAGATTTTCCATATCCTCGATTTATCTCTATAACATCTCTTCCATCATAGCTCTTAGTGAATGTAACATTATCATCATATTTAAAAAATTCAAATAATGAGAGTATTTTTTCTTCATCAGAATAAAGAAATTGTTTCTTTTCAATTTCCCTATCAATGCTTTGAAAATTTCTTACTTGTGCCGCTTTAAATAACTTGTTATTAAGGCAACGGTATGTGTTTTCTTTTGGAGTATAGTAGTATGAGTTTGAACCTTCAACATAATTATTTAACATTACATCTTTAAAATAATTATAAATTTCATCTTCTGTAGATATATTCATTGTTTTATCTCTTATATCAGACACAAACTCTATATATCCATTTTGATACTCTTGTGTTGGTAAATATGGTTTAGTTGGAATTGCATCTCTAATTGTTTTTATGAAATAAATGATTCGTCTTGAAATTCCTTTATCATACATTTCTTGATAATTCGGTTTGATCCAAACATTATCTTTCTTTATGTTATTGTTCCGTTCAGCTTCATTCATTAACTCTAAGTCAGAAAGAATTAAACCTCGAGTCTTCCATAAATCTTTTCTTGCTCCACCTATTTTGTTGCCGAAGTCTTGTATTTGTGCCATATTTTTCACCACCTAATTTATTTAATATTCATCACATATATCAGGCTCATCATTATTTATTTCATCAATAGAATTATCCTGTTGTTTATCAGGTTCTTTCAAAAAATTTTCTATTTCTTTAAAGCCTATTGAATCACAATAATATGCCTTGTTCTCGCCATTGTTTTCTAAAACAATAACATCACTAACGCTAAGTGAATGACCTCTAAAATCTTCTGGTAAGTCTATGTTAAATTTTTCAAATAAACTCTCACAAATTTTATTTGCATCAAACGGTTCATTTATAGAATATTCACCATCATAGACTTTATCGTAATTATTTAAGTTTATTTGTGAACTTATTGTAGAGGACAATCCCATAAATCGTATGTAGTGATTCTCTTCTGTATTTTTTAATTGATAAAGTGTATATTTTACTTTTTGAATAACAGGGCTTGCAGTATAATTAACAAATGAAAAATCATCAGAACTTAATACAATTTCTTCATTTTTCCATTTGTCTTCTATTTTCTGTTCTGCATCAGCTCTTGATTCAGCTTCGATTTCAACTTCTCTTACAAGAGTTTCTTTTATCTCAACTTTATATTTCAACTAACTCACCACCTCTTAATAATCGCCAAATATATCTGGTTCATCACGCTCTTCTTTTTCTTGTGTGTATTCATTTTCGCCGCTTAAATATTGCCTTTGCAATTCTTTATCATTCAATGCTTCTTGATATTTATTGACAATATCCTCAGACAAATAATGATAATTTTTCTTGTTTGTTTCTTTGCTTTGTTCAATGTCATTATAAGTAGCCTGTAGAGCAATGCTTTGTTGTAATGACATATCAGATGGTTTTATGCCTAAGTCAAGACAAATAAGTGAACGCATAAAGTCCTTACCATATTCCTCTTGCAAAAACTTTAATTGTTTATAAACATTGTTGAGCATCTCCACTTGTAAATTTTGGTCTATGAATTGCTCAACTGTTTTATTTAATATATTTTCATAGTGCTTAGCAGGAACAAAAGTAGGTTCTTTTGTTGTTGGATTGATGAATGAAAATGTCATATCTTCGATTGCCTTGCACGCTTCCTTAATCTTCATCTTTTGGAAGTCTTCAAATTGTTTTTTCATATATTTTCACCTCTTAATACTCAATTTCTTCTTTTTCAGCTTCGTCTGCTTCCTCTTCCACAGACAAATAATTATCATAGCCGCTCTCAATTGAGCCAGCAATAAATTTATCATCTTGCCGTAATTGTCTTTCTCTTTCGTACATTTCCATATATCTATATTTGTTCAGAAATTCCTCAAAAGAAAGAAGCTGCATCCCCATACCGTTATTAAGGTCTGCAACAATATATTCATCATTTCTATGCTTAGAAAATTCAGCTTCGTCTTCCTTTTCAAATATATCTTTACCAAATTTTCTGATAGCTTCAATCAATTCAGCTTTTTTGCCGATAGCCAACTCATAATTTTTATCATAAAATATTTTTTGTTCTTTATCAAAAGTGAACAGTTCCTTATGCTTAATAAGGAATGTTACATAGTCATATTCTCTATCCATATTGTTCTCCTTACATTTCAATTTCGGGTTCGTTATCAATTTCTTTTGTTTCTTCTGTTTGTGAATTAACCATATTTACCTTTTCGATAAAGCCTTGTTCATCATACAAATAAACGAGTTCATCAAAAGATAAACTGTAAAGCTCATTATCAATGAGCTTAGAAAGACTGTTATAGGCTCTTTCTGCAACCTGAACTCCATCCAGTAATTGAATTATCTTGAACTTTTCAAGATTACAAAATACCTCAATAGTATGTTTACCATCTTCGGTTTCAGTATATGCAAGTCCTATGTGAGATAAATCCTTATAATCATTCTTTTTTTCGTCCTCGAACTCTTCTTTTATGTATGTGTCAATAAGTTTTAAAGCCTTATCAATCAATGTATAGCCATCAATAATTAGGTTCAAAGAGCTTATGTTTTTATACGGAGTATTGGTATTAACATTATCTGCTACAATTAGCCCTTTCCAAGTAGCGTGTGTATGGTTTATACCATTAAAATATTTTACCCCAATTCCGCCATACTCTTTCCACTCGATAAGATTTTTTGTATAATCATCAAGCAGGTAATCTTTATTTGTAATCGGAGAATAATTTTCTTTTAAGTATTCGGCTTTATTTCTTCCGTATGGCACAAATATTTGATTTTCTGCTTTTAATTGTGGCAGATATTCTTTCAGCCACTCTATTTTTTCATTTTGCGCATATTGACTTTCTGGTAATACACAGGATAACACATAAACATCATATCCTTTATCAATAATGCTATTAACTTCATCAACTACTTTTTGATTCGGCTTCAGATTTCTATAATAACCTTCTTCAAGTAGTTGTTCTTCATATTGTACCTCGTTCCACTTTGCGAGAGTACCATCCATATCAACAAATAATCTCATCTATATCCCCCTCTTTTTATTCTTTCAGCTCAGCATAATCCTTTACAAAAGTATAGTCAGAATAATTGCTTGCATCTCTAATCCACATTTCATCACAAGTCGGATTCTCAAAATCCCCTATATAACTTATAATAGAAATTCGGAGTTCTTGACTTATTCCGCTTTTATCCTTATATGAAAAAATTGCAAGTGTATAATCATCATTGACACTAAGAGTACCGCATTGACCTTCGTCTTCTTCAACTTTTTCATTACTGGTATTAGCAAGAAATATGTTGTCAAATCTTTTAATCATAAATAATCACCCTCATTCCGATATATATTCCATCTGCATCTTTAAGCGGTACACATTCTCCAGCTTTTCCGCTTTTTCTCAAATAATCTGTAGCCACATCTGATACATTTGCCATTGTGTATCCATCCTCAAACAAGAAGTCCTTGCTTTTATATGATGAAGAACTGGATTTCTTTTTTTTTGCTTTTTTGGAAGTTGTAACCGTCTGCTTTTTTACAGTTGTTGTTACCTTCTTGGTTGTTTCTGGTTGAGTAGTAGTTGTTGTTGTTTGTGTTGCCTGAACCGTTGTAGGTTCTGTAGTGGATACAGGAACAATATCACCATACGGATCTTCGATAACAGAACAAGGAACTTTACAAGTTTGTTTATTACCGTATATGTCTTCAACTGTTGCTACAATTGTATAATTGCCAACCAAATTGTTGTTGACATCATCCGCATTGAGCTGCAACTCTTTTGTTTCAGATAAATCAGTAACTTTAAATAAATATACATATTTACTCATATCAAGAGGTTCGCCAACTAACATTTCAATTGTTTCTGGCGGTTCAATAGTTGGTGCTGTAGTATCTTTTACAACAACGGCAACATCTTTTTCATCCTCATAGTTCTTTGTAATTCCGAATATTTTAATTGTTCCTTTGTGTAGCAATTTAACTTTATACTCGCCGATTGCTGTATATTCTTTATTGTCTTCATTTTTAACATTGCTGCTTATTTGCGTATTTTCAGGTGTTATAAATGAATATTTCTTTAAATCAACTAAGTTATCTAAAGCTGGTTGATAATTCTCGCCATACTCTATTGTAACTTTTGAAGATTTTACATCCCAATTAGCTTGTTGCTGTAAACAATAGCACACATACATTGAACAAGCTAAAAGTGCTATAAAAAGAATTACAACAATTATTATTTTTTTGTTTCTTTTTTTCTTTTGATAATATTGCAATAATTCAATATCTTTATTGCTTAGTTTTTCGCTCATAGCGTTCACTCCCTATTATTTAATATTCATCACATATATCAGGTTCAAAATCTTCTTTGTCAAGTTTTGGTTCATATTCCAGCTCTTTTAAGAGTTCTATAAGCATTTGCTTAATAGCTTTCGCATCTTTTACTAATTCTGTTATTGAAGGTACATTCAATCGGTTATTGTCTATATCTTTAGCATTAACCCACATTTTAATATGTTCCTCTTCATCAAACGAATTTTCATATTCTGAAATAGCTTTTATAGCAGCTTCAACCTCATTACTACATTGAATATTAAAACAAAAATCTTCTCCAGCAGGAGAGTATTTTGATATTTCCCAGTCAATATCTTCATTAAATGAGCAATCACTTATTACCCAACCTTTATTTTCAATGTACTTTTGTAATTCTTCAACGGATGCTATTTTGATTACTTGATTTTCATTTTCTGTAAAAATTTTATTCAAGTCTTCATTTAGATTTTCATTAAACAAACCGTCATACGAATCCAATAATTCTTGTACTTTTTCTACTAATTCAGGTGTAATCTCTTTATGATTAAGCTCACTTCTTTCAGCTATCATAAGCGCCACTTCAAATGAAGAATATTCCTGTTGTGAAGTTATATCTTCTATATACTTCATAATTTCTTGTACTTTATTTATATTTACAATAATTCTCCTCCTTTCCAACTAACTCTTATGTTAGTATTAGTTGTTTTCAAATAATTGGTTTGCCGTTGATTCCAATTTTTCATACTGCTTTTTTAAAGTGTAATAAGGCTTCAACTCTTCATCAATCTTATTTACTTCATCTTGCAGCACTTTTATTTGTTCAACTTTTTTGGCTTTAGATTGTTCTAATCTATCAATCTCTCTTAATAATTTTTTAAGCATTTTCTCACCTTCTTTCATACGCAAAAAAGCAAGCCGTTAGCTCGCTATTTACTTTTATATTAAATGCCTATAATACTATATTAACTATATAATATAATAAATCAATAATAATAATATATAATTTACAAATTGTTAATAATTATAATTTTTAACAATAGAAAAGGACAAACAACTAATAAAATTGCCTGCCCTCTGTGGTTCGTTATTTAATGTTTTTAACTTAACTTAACTAACTTCATTACTTGTTTATTAAGTCTTGCCATTTAGCCGCACAGACGATATTTCAAGCATTTAAAACTCCAAATATGCTTGCAATATGTATCTTTCATCTTCATTATGGTTTGTACAGGTTGATAAAGTTAAGATTGGATTACTATTATCAATATCCCCATCCAAAGATAATTGATTGTTTTCAGCGATAGTTTGATAATACTCTGATAAGTCTTCAACATTTGGTTCATATACCCTATAATCATTTGCCTTTATTTTATAAAATGCAAACACTTTATATGTCCTTGTAATTCCGTTAGGTAAATAAATGTATATTTCTCTGTGGTTATCAGCATATTCATTGTTGCTAAATTTTTTTAGTCCTGAAAACATTGCCCCATTCATAAGATTATGTCCATAAATAATAGTATTCATATTTTCAAATGGCTGCTCTGTAGAACTATCAACAAATAAACAACCGCCAAAAGAATAATTCCCATATATGTTCTTCCTTAAATATTGGTTATTACTCTTTCCCTGCACCACAAGATAATTTATATTTGTATCTGGAATTCTAATCCAAGCAATAATATCATTATTAACACTCAATAGCTTATCCCAATCTATTGAAAAATCGTCTGTGGGCGATTTTGAGGTGCCTTTAGTGTATGTACTTATAATTTCATCATTTGTATCGTCAATCTCCTTATATTGCTGATAGGAGCTGTTTATCATAATAATCGCATAAATCAAAACACCTACTACAATCACAAACAGTATAATCCATATATACTTTAATATTCGCTTTTTCACTTTATCACCCCCATATTATTTAAAATTATTCAGTTTTTTTGTTCGATACTAATTCACTTAATATAGCCATATCATCCATAACATCAATATTTTTTAATTCTTCATCTGTTAGTTCTTCGATTTCTGGTGAAGGAATTTCCTCGCAATTTTCAAAACCTAACTCTTTCATAATTCCAACAACACTATTGGTATCCTCTTCCTTGTTGCCGTTATGTGAATAATAATATTGCTTTTGTTTAGGATTCCAAGAATCATACATCAATGGATAATATGGATGCTTTTTTATATCGTAAAGTTTACTATAAAAAGCTCCGATATTAGTAATAAATAATACGCAGTTACCAAAACCGAGATTTTTGAGTTCTTCGATTGTTGCAAGTTCACGCCCAACAACATCCCAGTTATGTGAGCTGCTCCCCTGCCGAGAGAATGTCCTTCCCGAACTCTTTTTGTACCAAGTCTTTTTGCCGAGCAAGGTCACAAAGTATTCCAATGTTTCCTTTGAATTACTACCAAGAAGCATTGTTATATCACAGCAGTCTAAGATTGTTTCCCAAGTTTTTTCATAATATTTTTTTAACTGTGATAATGATTGAAGAAATATCGCAATACCACAATTAAGTCCACGAACATAGGCAAGTTCTTCAACAAATAGCGGGATTTCACCAAGTTGTGCAAATTCGTCCATATACATATCAAACGGTGTTGCTAATACTCCTCCGCATCTTTCGGCATTATCATCTATAATCTGAAATATTTGAGTGTACATTATTGTAGCAATAAAATTAAATGTATTATCAGATGGTTTGGTTCTTATAAAATATGCAACTTTACCATTCTTGCTCTTCTTTGGCGTTCTACTATTGACGATTTTCAATTCCTCTTCATCAATAGGCATACCAATACGGTCAAGTTCCATATTATCTGTTGAAACAAGATCTTCGATTTCCTTGATATTGAAGCAGCCAAGTCTTGCTGTAGCTGTCATTACAATTGTACTCATCATCTTTTGTGAAGCTGATGCAACTTTAAAATGCTTCCATTGCTTTACTGCAATGTGTTCAGAACCGTATTCATCTTCAAATCTATTAAACAACATATCAAGCATTGATTCACCTTTTTGGTTAGGCACAGACAATCTTAATAATCGCATAACCGTTTTGAAGTTTTGTTGTAATGGTTCATCCTTATATTCTTCAAGTATATAATAAAATATTGCTTGCAAATACAAAATTTCGGCTTTCTCCCAGAATGGATCGCCTGTCGGATTTTGTATCTGCTCTGACTTTGTATTTGCCATTATAACATTTATAAGAATCATTACATCATCTTCTTTTAAATGTGACTCTTGTGCAGAGCTATCTCCTATTTTCTCAATATCATCATCTGACATTGTTTTATATACCTTACGAATATATAAAAACGGATTATAATGGTTCGATTTTTCCTTGTGTTCAAGATTAAGTACACGAATATCATAGCCTTTTTGTTTTAAGGCATAGCCACAATCACGCAACAACTCTCCTTTAGGGTCTGTTGCAACAAATGAACCTGTAGCATTTAATATATTAGGCTCAAGGAAAAATTTAGACTTACCTGTTCCCGGTCTTCCTGTTATGCAGATATGTCTATTCAAATGACTTACTTTCATATTCTTGCTTATTTGTTCTGTTGAAGTAAGAATAATATTATCTTCGATATTTTTTTCCTTTTTATTTTTTAGAGTAGACGGTGACTGCCATTCAGCAGAACCGTATGTATTTTCTTGAATGTTTTTCTTGTATGAAGTTCTATATGTTTCATATACCATCAATGCAAAAAGCGCAGCTGCACCTGATATACCTAAGTTTTTTTGAGTCAATGATAACGGTGTATTTATCTTATATATCGTGTCTAAAACATTATTGATTACTTCAAGTTCAAACCGTCCGTCATTTAACTCTACTTGTGTCATTATTCTAAGTGCTATATAAAATACAATAGCAAAAATAATTATAGGTATTAAAATCGAGCTTTTCTTTTCTCTCTTTATTTGCATCTACTCACATCCCTTCCCTAATCTGCATCAATATCTATTTCCATATCTTTGTCCTCGATTGTATCAGATACATCAGTAGAATCGTTTTTGTTATCAATTATCTTTTCTTCGCTATTTTCTTTTGCTTCAGGAAGAAGTATTCTTTTTTCTTGTTCATTAGAATAAATAAAATACTTTGACTCTTCATCAGCACTCTTTTCAGTAACAATTACACCTAAACGCCTATCATTTTTGTCCGTACCTAATTCAATCTGACAATTATTATCAAAATAATCTTTTGCTTCACTATCATTATCGAATTTATATACTTCTTTTAGGTTGTCTTTTATCTCTCTTGATAAAGAATCATATTCAATTTTAGCTGGAACTTTCTCAATGTTATTAGCTTGAACAGTTTTGCTAATCTCCTCGCCGCTTTGAGATTTTTCTGCCTGTTCAATTTCATTGATTTTATTTTCAAGCTCATTCAATTCTTTCTCACGGCGAATTTCGTCTAACTTTTCTTGGACTGGATTTCTTTTTTTTTGATAAGCCAACACCTCTTTTGCTTCATCTAATGTCATTCTTGCTACAAAGTTCTTTTCATTGTTTCCATTAAGATTTATAACAAAATCTTTGCCTTTGAACATAGAAATATAATGTTCCATTGATGAACGAGGTAATATAATATCTTTTGTTTCTTTTTCCTCTTTTCTGGTAACATTATATATTTTGGTTTTGTTATCTCTCTTTCCATAAGATTGCAGCACACCTTTATCAAGATGCCCTGCTTTTTGGTACTGTTCAAGGTCGTTGGAATGAATATAAACTCTTACTGTATCTGTCTTACCGTCAATGCTTTTATTTAATTCAACACCATAAGGAATAATATTATTATCTAAGTCTTTATATATATTTGTGTATTCTTCCATTGTTACCGTATGAATCAAATAATCATCTTTAAAGTTGGATATATCGGTATTTCCTTCATTTACAAACTCTTTAGCCCACTCCCCTAATTCTTCTGTATTTAGATCTAAGCCTTTTTCAATAGCTTTTTCAACAGCTTCCTTAGCTTCTGGGTGTTCATTGTAAAACTCTTCTTTAGTAATACCAATTCTCTTGCTTTTAATATCGGCAATTCTGTCCGCCATATAGCCTACTTGTCGCTTATTAAAAATAAGGTTATATCTTGCACCTTCGTGTCTATTGATTGCTTTGTCATATACTTCGTTCCATTTACTAATCTTTCTGTTAGTAAATCCATTTAATATGTTAGGATATTTTGACTGAAATTTAGTATATGATTGTATTTTCCTGTTAGCCTTTGTAATACTTTTCATCTTACTAACAGATTTTTTATTGCCTAATTCATCATCAACAATATAGTTGCCGTTTTCGTCCTTCTGATAACCTTTTTTGAATTCTGATGCAATAACGGCAACATCATCTTTTTGGCATTTTGCCATTGTTTCAACCATTTCTTCATAAGATAGGTTCGTTATTTTTTCAAGTTCTTTAGTCGGTCCATCATTCTGAACAGCTCTTATTCCTTCAAGGTGATTCTTGTAAAAGGAATTAAGTGCTGCTTTAACTCTTGGTGGAACAAACCTCATTATTATTCTTAATAACGCTTCAAGTGTATGCTGTAAATTCCTTGAATAAGAATCGAAGTCTTGTTTTATTTGTACCTCTGCCATATTTAAGCACTCCTTTCTTCATTAGTCAGCTCTGTTGTTTGTTTATTGTAATACATTCCTCTATAAGTTTTCAGGAATTCGTTTCTTTCAAGCCTTTTAGCAAATTCTCTTGTCTGAAAATCTCCAGCAATGCTAAGTTTATATAAACTAATTGTATTTTTATGATTTACATTGTATTCAATAGCATCCTCACCAAATTTAAAGTGACCGTTTTCTAAAAATATCGCTTGTTGCTTGTCATTTGGTGTCAAAATATATATTCCTTTGCCTGTTTTTAAAAACTCATTCTTTACCAAAGGAATATTTATTGAAATGCTTTGCGGTTGTTTATTATTTTTTTCAATAACAGTTGTCTTTTCCACCTGTTTGTTTTTTTCCTGTTTGATATTAGGTGGCTCAATAAAATTTTCCTTTGTGAGAGTTATTTTCTCTGCTCCATTATAATTGTTAAAGACAACTAAAGATTTAAAATAATATACTGGTTTACCATAATTTTTACTTTCTATATCTTTAACTTTTGTAAGAGCAATGTATTCTGGACTAATCTTCTTTTTTTCCTCAGTTGTAATACTATCAGAAAAGCAGTCATTATATGGAACAAGAGCCATATATCCTAAATTAAATTGTTCCATTTTCCATCTTTCTCTGAGAACGCTGGACATAGGCTTAGCCACTCTATCATAATCATCCTTTTCGTTTGCAATAAAGAGTTTAGTATATAGCTCTGGATAATCCTCAAACTCTTTTCTTGCTTCTTTTTCTGGGAAGGATTGCTCGTATTGTTTCAGCACTTGCTCTTTTTGTGATTCTGTCAGATATACTCTAATTGGCGTTTTCAGCTCATCATAAGTCCATACATTATTGAGCATTTCTTTAAATTTATTTAATAAGCTATTTTCCTCTTGAATCAAGTTTTTTTTATATGATTCTAAGTTTATAACATATTCGTTTATAAATGCTTCAACATCTAAATTTCTTCCATCCTCACTACAATATTTTTCATTGTTCATCCCTTCTAATATATCTGCATCAGCTAAATTGCCTTTTTGAATGAAATTCACAAGCTCCTTATTATTGTTTGCCGCAGCAATACTAAGTATTTCTTTCTTAATAAGCCGTACAAACCTCATCCTCATTGCTTTTTCGATTCTATCGTCTGTAATCTCAATCTTGACTTCCTGAGGATTTATAATATTCTCGTAGTCCTCTCTTGCAATAGATGAATTAGCAAGCACATATTCCTTGTATTTCAGTTCATCCAACGAATTCTTTATAAGCCCATCTTGTTTAATGCGTTTGTAATTATTAGCAACATTTTCAACGCTTAAATCCTTGCCATCAAAGTAATGGTATTTCATTAGAAATTCAAAACCTGTAATTTGGGTTGCGAATACCTCTTCTTTTGTTTTACCGTTTTCGTTAAAATCCCCGAAGTCTTTTAATTTCGTTCCGAATTTTCCAGTATCATAAACACTTACATTTATTCCTTGTTCTAAAAGCTGCGGAACTATTTTCACCATAGCGTTCTTTCCAGCTTTATCAATACTCGGATTATCAAGACATATAACAACATCACAATTGAGCTTTTTAATAAGTTCAATATGCTGTTCTGATAATGCAACACCCATTAAGGCTGTAACATTCTTCATTCCCATTTCATAAGCAGATATAACATCAAAATAGCCCTCTACAATTACCAATTCATTGTTTTTAGCAAAAGTTTTAGCTTGATGATAATTAAAAAGTATATCGCTTTTATGAAATATCTCATTTTCACTTGTATTCAAGTATTTTGGCTTTCTATCATCCAGAACTCTACCGCCAAAGCCTACCACTCTTCCATACTCATCACATATTGGAACAAGTACACGATTTCTAAAGGTATTTCTTACCTCACCTGTATTCACATCAAGTTTCAATAATCCATCATCAACGAGTTGCTCTGTAGCATATCTTTTCTCATTTGTTAAATAACGAATCATTCTGTTATTATATTCAACACCAATGTTAAAATTTCTAATTGTTGCTTCTGACAATTTTCTTGATTTTAAATATTCCCTGCTCTGAATTGCAAATGTATCATTTGATAGTAAAGAAGACTTTGCTGCATTAGCTGCATCTTGCATTATATTCTTTAATCTTGTGCTTCTTGCTTCTTCTCTACTTATCTTTTTTTCACCCAGACTAAAGTATTCTCTAAATGATAATAATTCAATATTCAATCCCTGAATATCAATAGCTTTTTGAATTCTGTCATAAAGACCTAAAGTTCTACCATTGTTTTTAGCTTCGTAGTCTTTAATAAAGTTGATTGTGTACCAAGTTTGATTGTCAACAAAGCAATGCACATACTTATCATTTCTTTCGGCAGACATAGACGGTTTTGAGTCTTGATGAAATGGACACAAACATTGTCTGCTATTATTAAATGATATTCCATAATAATTAAGTACCTGAGTAATTGAAGACTGTTGATCCACTTCTTGTGCTTTACTTCTTAGGTAGTCTGAATATTCTCTTTTTTTATGCTCATATTCCATTTGTCTTGTTTCTTGACTTGCCATAACCTCAACCCTTTCATAAATATAAAAAAAGAAGCCTTTTTGTGTTCTGGGGCTTCATTTACTTTTTCCTAAATACTATATTAACTAAATAGAATTGCATTGTCAAGTTATAAAAAAAGACAAGCATATCTCAGCTTGTCTTTTTTTTATATGCTTTGGCAAAATTGCCAATTTATCAATATCAAATATTTATTTCGTCATTATTTAATTCGTCTTTCTCAATGTTTTCTTCTATAGTCCGCTCATTATCATATATATAATTCAGTATTTTTTTATCAACTGATTTGTCAGCTGAATAAATTTTGTCTGTATCTATAATTTTATTTATTTCTTTATTTTTTAATATATCCTCAATTTGATAATTATTTTTTAAATATGTAATGTTACGATATAAATTTTCTGTAATATCTTTTTTTAGTATTGCTATTATTTTGCTTCTGCTATTTGTTATATCTCTTATATCTTTTTTTAATGCCGTATTAGGAATATATGTATTTAACTTTGTATCCTTAATAAATCCCATACAAGCATTTACACTTCCAGCAATTTTTTCCGTCTGCAAAAACATATTATAATTGGTGAAATCCCCAAGCATATTTGCCATCCTGTCAATTCTCATAAGCTGAGGAAGTACCTGTAATTTTAAATCTGTAGTTTTGTCTTTACTTTCTATAATGTATTGATTAAGTGTTATTTTATTATCCCTAATTTTATCATATACCTCATAGCTATTAAGTTCTCTACCATTTTTTTCTTTTATTATTGTACCTGTAAGGTGATAAAAACTTGATTTAGGAAAATAAACTTCTTCTTTACTTATAGTTTTATCCTTGTTTTCAAGTATAAACATTACTTTTTTATTTATTAAATTATTATCATATTCTTCTACGCATTTCGATACTATGCTTAGTATTTGTTTTTGTCTATCAATTCCTTTCATTGTTCCTCCAATAAACTTATAAAGGGGAGTATTTTCACACCGCAGTGTCATAATCCCTCCCCTTTAATGTACGATTTTTATGTTGCCTAACCAACCTGTAAGACTAACTCTTACCTCGATTTTTAGGTTATTGTGGCAGTCGCACCTGCTATACAAGATAAATTGTATCTATATTTAGTATATTCATTGTAACACAAAATATTTATTTTTTCAAGCATTTAACAAAATATTTTGTTGTATATTAGTTTTTACTTTGTTACTATTGATTTTGTTTTAGACCAAGAAGAATATACTTTTTTATTATTTGAAATTTTATATGTACGAATTCGTACATAATATTTTTTGTTTGATTTTAGCTTCTTTACTGTAGTTGTAACTGTTTTTTGTTTATTTACTACAACACTTTTTACATTCTTCTTAAACTTCTTATCAGTTGCAATCTGAATCTGATAGCCCTTTATACCACTTACCTTTTTCCAATTTACAACAATAGCTTTTTTGCTCTTTTTCAGCTTTTTTATTGAAGTATTTTTCGGTTTAGTATTAGCAACTTTTTTATAAGAAGTTTTCTCTATGCTTTCATAAGTTCTTTGCTTTTTTGTAGTAGAAGGCTTAGTGGTTGCTGCTGTAGTAATATTGTTTTTTGAAGAAGTTTGAGGTTCTTCCAACTTTTTTGTGTAATCGGTTATATACGAATAATGACAATTATTACATTCATATATTGTATATCCCTCGTTTGTAGATGTTGCAGGAATCACAATTTTATTATAATAATGCTCCGTTTTGTCAATATATTCCATTTTGGTTGTTCCGCAGCTCGTACAAGTATATATTTTTATTCCTGTAGTTGTACAAGTCGGAGCTGTTGTTACTTTTCCTTCATCCCAAGTATGTGTATGGACTGTTGTTTCAGATGCACTTGTATTTGAGGTATCAGTTGAGGATACCTTTGTACCGTTTTCCTTATTGGTTGTTTCCGTACTGGTACTCTCTAATGTTGTAGTAACCCTTCGAGGAAAAACATAGTCACAATACCTACAAACATAGTCTGAACCATTATTTATCTTAATACACTCCTGATTCATAGTTTTATATCCGCATCTTGTACAACGCTGATAATGTGTACCATCACCATTCGATATATATTCGTAAATATGACCGATAGCATATTCTGTAATATATTGATATGAATATCCACAATATTTACAAGTGTATTTTGTATAGCCATCTTCTGTACAAGTTGCCTGATTCGTTTCACAATCATAATCGTGTTCAATCTTGTCAATACTTTCAGTTCTTGTTGCTCCGCAGCTCGTACAAGTATATATTTTTATTCCTGTAGTTGTACAAGTCGGAGCTGTTGTTACTTTTCCTTCATCCCAAGTATGTGTATGGACTGTTGTATTATTATCTTTTACCGTTGTTGTTTCTTTTTCATACCTTGCCTTGCAATATGTACATATATAATTTTCACCATTATACTGTAAGGAGCAATTTTCTGTATATTTAATTCCACAATTATTAGTACATATTACGGTATGTGTTTTATCATTGTTAGATGTATAGGAATAATTATGTCCTATTGCTGATTGATAATCACTTTTGTATGTATCAGCACAGCGAGAGCATACATACTTTGTATAACCACTTTGAGTACAAGTAGGTTTGATAACTGTTTTATTGTAGTTATGTCCAAGAGCTGGTATAGTTGATGTCTTTGTTGCTTTGCAACTCGTACAAGTATAAGTTTTTACGCCTGTAGATGTGCAAGTCGCTTGTTTAGTAATTTTTCCTGAATTCCAATTGTGTGTATGGATTGTTGTCGTTGTGATGTCCCTATATTTAAAATTTCCTGTCCATTTACCACAATAACTACAAGACCAACATTCATATCCATAAGGACAATTTTGATAATATT
>OLHG01000464.1_pt1 | contig 28758 bp, 22 predicted proteins | sample 1605971 | NCBI WGS metagenome assembly OLHG01 (sample SAMN03283289) | human gut metagenome | biome: human-associated habitat; material: feces | host: Homo sapiens | place: Peru | collected 2012 | reverse complement strand
TAACAGAACATATTAATAATATATTAAATAGTGGTGAACTTGATGAAAATAACACTGTCGGAAAAACCGACGTTGATAATTCTAAAAAACCTGTAAAGATATATAACCTTGATATGATTATTGCAGTTGGATACAGAGTTAATTCTAAAAAAGCAACAAATTTTAGAATTTGGGCAACAAAAATATTAAAGGAATATATGATTAAAGGCGTAGTTATGGATGATGAAAGATTAAAAAATCCTAATTACATATTTGGAGAAGATTATTTTGAAGAAACACTTGAAAGAATTAGAAATATTCGCTCAAGTGAGAGAAGGTTTTATCAAAAAATAACAGATATATATTCTTCTTGTAGTATTGATTATGATAAAGACTCAGAAATAACAAAAGAATTTTTTAAAACTGTTCAAAATAAGTTGCATTATGCAATAACAGGAAATACTGCAGCCGAAATAATATATAACAGAGTTGATTCAGAAAAAGAACATATGGGTTTAACTAATTGGAAGAATTCTCCTGATGGACCAATCTATAAATATGATGTTGATATTGCTAAAAATTATTTAAATGAGAAAGAATTTAAAGACTTAAATAGAATAGTAACAATGTATTTAGATTACGCAGAATTACAAGCAGAAAATCATAATGCAATGACAATGAAAGATTGGGTAGAAAAGCTAAATGCATTTTTACAATTTAATGGTAAAGAAATATTGCACAATGCTGGGAAAATATCTGCAAAAGTTGCACAAGAGTTAGCTTATAAAGAGTATGATAAATTTAAAATCAAACAAGATAAATTATATAAATCAGATTTTGATAATTTTTTAAAAGAAACAAAAATAATAGAAAAGGGAAGTGAAAGTAATGAATGAAAATATAACAAAAATAAATTATTATCCAGGACATATGGCTAAAACAAAAAGACAAATACTTGAAAATATTAATCTAATTGATATTGTTTATGTAGTTGTTGATGCAAGATGTCCAGTCTCTACGATGATAAAGGATATAAATGAAATTATAAAGGGTAAAACTAAAATTTTAGTTATGACTAAAAAAGATTTATGTGATGAAAAGAAAACAAATTATTTTGTAGAGTTTTATAAAAAGTCTGGTTATGAAGTAATACTTCTTGATTTAAAAAATAATAAAGATTTTAAGAAATTATTTGATATTACTAAAAAATGTACTTCATATATTCAAGAAAAAAGAAAAAGTAAAGGCTTAAAAGAAAAAGAAATTAAAGCTTTAGTAATAGGTATTCCTAATGTAGGTAAATCAACTTTAATTAATAATATGGTTGGTAAAAAAGTTCAAAATGTCGGTAATAAACCAGGTGTAACTAAAAACTTAAATTTTTTACCTACAAAATATGGTATAACACTTTTAGATTCTCCGGGAATATTATGGCCAAAACTTGATAATATTGTGCATGCTTATAATATGGCCACTATTGGTTCAATTAAAAAAGAAGTATTAAATATCTCTGATATTGGTATGTACATAATTAATTTTTATCTTAAAAGTTACCCAAATATTTTAAAAGATGTTTATAAAGTGGAGGAAACTGATGCAATTGAAGTATTTGATAAGTTATCTTTAAAATGGGGATTTACAAAAAATGGTGAAACAGACTTTACAAAAGTTAGTGAAAGACTATATAATGATATTATTGGAGGAAAAATAAAAGGAATTACACTAGATGAAGAAAAGACAGATAATTAGTATTTTAAATGATTTAAATATAGATAAAGATAAATATATAATTACAGGTGAAACTGCTCTTACTATTTATGGCATAATAAAAGAATGTGATTATATATTTTTAATGTGTAGTGAAAATATTGAGAATGAATTTATTAAGGTTATAAATAAAACTTGTAATTTTGAATTAGTTCATAATTTTAAAGTAGAATCTTTAGAATCACTTTTTGCTAAAGAGGAAAATAAAACTTTAAAAAGAAAAATTGAAGATTTAATCCTTATAAAAGATAATCATCACTTTGAAAATGAATTATATAATAAGGGTTATAAGCTAGTTGCAGGTACTGATGAAGCAGGAAGAGGACCTTTATGTGGACCAGTGGTTGCAGCAGCAGTAATTCTTCCTCATAACTATGAGCTTTCTGGGTTAACTGATTCAAAAAAGCTTACAGAAAAGCAAAGAGAAAAATATTTTGAAATTATAAAAAAAGATGCTATCAGTTATAGTATTAGTATAATTGATAATAAAAAAATAGATGAAATAAATATTTTGGAAGCATCAAGACTTGGTATGAATACAGCTGTGGATAACCTAAAAGTTAAACCTGATTTTATAATAACAGATGCAATGGATTTAAAAAGAGAAAACTCCTTAGGAATAATTAAAGGTGATGCTAAAAGTATTACTATAGCGGCTGCATCAGTCCTTGCAAAAGTAACAAGAGATCATATAATGGATGAATATGATAAAATATATCCACAGTATGAATATAAAAAACATAAAGGTTATCCTACAAAAAGACATCTTGAATTATTAGAAAAATATGGTATATTAGATATTTATAGGACTACATATGGTCCAGTTAAAAAAATTATGGAGGAAAATAATGAATAAAAATAAAATACTAAATAATTACTTAATTTTGCTTACTTCAGGATTTTTAATCGAAGTTATTTTTAGATTAATTAATAATTTAAATATTTTAAATTTTTCCTTTTTAAGAACTTTTATAGGTATTAATGTAATTAGTATTATTTTATCTTTAATATATTCAATATTTCCAAGAAAAGTATCTTATGTTTTTTCGAGTATAACCGTTTTAATTTTTTCTATCTATTCATTTGCCCAAATGCTATTCTTAAACTTTTTAGGAGTTTATATGTCCTTTAATACGGTAAGTCAAGCAGGGGCTGTAAAAAGCTATATAAAAGATTTTCTTAAAAGCTGTAAACCGATATTTCTAACTTTATTTTTACCTTTTATACTTCTTATGTTAGTTTTTATTATTATTGGTATATGGCTTAAAACTAAACCTAAAGATTTTCATTTAAAAAAGAAATATAGATATGAATATCAAATTGTATCTTGCATTTTACTTATAGTACTTTGCTTATCATCAATATTTTATTATCATTCATTAAGCGATAAATACAACGATAAATATCAAGTACTTTCTTTAAAAGAACTTTTCGAAGGAACCTCAAATCCTAGTTTAGCGGTAAAAGACTTTGGTATTATTTCATATGGCTTACTAGATTTAAAAAGTAAATATATTGAAACAAATCTTGATAAAAATGATGTAATTGCCTATAATCCTGATAAAGATAAAAGAGATATTGATGATACTACTTGGGAAAATATTATAAATAATGAAACTGATAGTACACTTAACTCTTTAAATAGTTTTTATATTAATAATATGATAACTAGTAAAAATGAATATACTGGTAAATATAAAGATAAAAATTTAATAGTTATTATGATGGAAAGTGTTAATGATATTATTATTAATGAAGAATATTTTCCAAACTTTTATAAACTTTTAAGTTCAAGTTATTACTTTGAAAATAATTATTCTCCGAGAAATAGTTGTGCTACAGGTAATAATGAATTTAGTGCAATGACATCACTTTATTCAATATATAATAATTGTACATCAAATTTATATGTAAATAATACATATCCAGAAAGTATATTTAATTTATTTAATAATAAAGGTTATACCACAAATAGTTTTCATGATTATGATAATACTTATTATGAAAGAACAAAGATACATCCAAATATGGGTAGTCAAAATTATTATGATGTTAATAGTTTAAATATGGATTATTCTAATGTCTATGGAGCTTGGCCTAGTGATGTAACTTTAATGGAAAAATATTTAGAAAAACTTGATGATATTGATGGTAAATTTATGAGTTATATTACAACTGTTACAACTCATCAACCTTATGCATCACATAGTGAATATGGAGATAAATACTTAGATAAATTTGAGGGTACTTCTTATTCAATTGAACTTAAAAGATATCTTTCAAAAATGACTGAACTTGATAATGCTTTAGGCGTACTAATTGATGGTTTACAAGAAAGAAATCTTTTGGATGATACTATTATAGTACTTTTCGGAGATCATTATCCTTATGGTATAAACCTTAATATATTAAATGAAATATTAGATAGAGATTTAAATAATTATGAAAATGAAAAAGTACCACTTGTTATTTATGATAGTTCTTTAAAAGAAACAATAACTATGGATGAATATACAAGTTATATTAATATTCTTCCTACAATGGCTAATCTATTTGATTTAGATTATGATCCTAGATATTATATGGGTAATGATTTATTTTCTGAGGATTATCAAAGTTTAGTAGTGTTCTATGATTATTCATGGAAAAATGAATATGCATACTTTAATGCAAGTACTGGTAAAATAACTTACTTTACAGACTTTACATACTCAGATGAAGAAATTAAGAAGATAAATGAATTAATTTATGCTAAAATGAATATGAGTAGTTCAGCAATTAAAAATAATTATTTTGCTTACTTATTTGAAAAAATTGAAAATGAAAAGGAGAATGTTAAATGAAAAACATAATAATCGTGGAGTCCCCTGCAAAATGTAAAACAATATCAAAGTATTTGGGAGGGGATTACACTGTAGTTTCTTCGAAAGGTCATATTAGAGATTTAGCAACCTCTGGAAAGTATGGACTTGGTATTGATATTGAAAATGATTTTAAACCTAGTTATGAAATAATTAAAGGTAAAAAGAAAGATGTTAAATATTTAAAAGATTTAATTGAAAAAGCAGATCATATTTACCTTGCAACCGATCCAGACCGTGAGGGAGAAACTATTTCTTGGCATTTATATGATGAATTAAAAGTACCTGATGAAAAATATGATAGAATTGTTTTTAATGAAATTACTAAAGATGTTGTTTTAAAAGCTTTAAAAAATCCTCGAAGAATTGATATGAATTTAGTTCATTCTGGAGAAGCTCGTAGATTTTTAGATAGAATTATTGGTTTTAGATTAAGTAAAGTTATGCAATCTAAAACAGCTGGTAAATCTGCGGGTAGGGTACAATCTGTTGCTCTAAAACTTATTGTTGATAGAGAAAGAGAAATACTTGCATTTATTCCTAAAGAATATTGGACTATTGAGGCTGACTTCAAAGATTTTAAGGCAAATTTAGAAACTTATAAAGAAAAAGTTATAGAAATTCCAAATGAGAAAGAAGCTGATAAAATACTTGATAGTTTAACAAATACATTTACTATTAAAAAAGTTGAAGAAAAAGAAAAGAAAAGAAGTGCTAAAGAAGTATTTAAAACTTCAACACTTCAACAGGCATGCTCTAATAAACTAGGGTTTGCTGCCTCAAAGACAATGAAAATTGCTCAAAAACTTTATGAGGGTATTGAACTCGAGGATGGATTTCATGGTCTTATTACTTATATGCGTACTGATAGTGTAAGACTTTCTGATGAATTTACTTCTGCATCTTTTGCCTATATTAATAGTAAGTTTGGTAAAGACTATGTAGGTTATGTTAAAAAAGGTAAAAAGACTGAAAATGTTCAAGATGCTCACGAAGGTATTAGACCCACAAATATTAATTATGAACCAGATAAAATTAAAAAGTATTTAGCACCTGATGAATATAAACTTTATAGAATTATTTACTATAGAGCTCTTGCTTCATTAATGGCTGATGCTAAATTTAATTCGACAACTGTACTACTTGATAATAATGATTATGGTTTTAAAGCAACTGGTAGTGTTCTTACATTTGATGGTTATTTAAAAGTTTATGGTGATTATGAAGATCAAGAAGATACAATTTTACCAGACTTTAAAAATTATAAATCAGGTATAATTTTATCCGATACAATTACTAAGACTCAACACTTTACAAAACCACCAGCAAGATTTACAGAAAGTTCTCTTATTAAAGAACTAGAATCTCTTGGTATAGGTAGACCCTCAACTTATGCAACAATTATTTCCACAATTAAAGATAGGGGATATGTTACCCTTGAGGATAAAAAGTTTGTTCCAACAGAGGTTGGTTTTGAAACCACTGATAAATTACAAGAATTTTTCTCAAGTATTGTTAATGTTAAATATACCGCTAATATGGAAAAAGATTTAGATGAAATTGCTGATGGTAATGAAGATTATAAAAAAATGTTAAAAGACTTTTATGATAATTTTGCTCCTCTTGTGGATAATGCCTTCAAAAATATGGAAAAGAAGAAACCCGAAGAAACTGGTGAAAAATGTCCAGAATGTGGTAGCCCTTTAGTTATTAGAAAAGGTAAATATGGACAGTTTACAGCATGCTCTAATTACCCAACTTGTAAGTATATTAAAAAAGAAAATAAACAAACAGAAAAAGAAATTATTTGTAAATGTCCAAAATGTGAAGGTAATATTATTGTTAGAAAAACTAAAAAGGGAAAAGAATTTTACGGATGTGATAATTTCCCTAAATGTAAATATGCATCTTGGTATAAACCAACAGGTGATAAATGCCCTAAATGTAATGATTTATTAGTTATTAAAAATGGTGAAGTAATTTGTCCTACTTGTGATGAATAATTTCATCATTTTTTATTATAGAAAAAAAGAAACTAAGTTATTTAGTAGTTTCTTTTTGAACTTCATTTTTTAGATCATTATACTGTTTTTCAGTTATATCAATTGATTTTAAGATAATTTCTTTTGATATACCATTTTTAATTAATTCTTTTGCAGCAGCTATATTATTTTCTTCGATTACAATTTCAATTGCAGCTTCTTTTTTCATTTCTTCAGTAACAGATTCTCGAGCAGCTTCTTTTTTCATTTCCTCAGTAACAGATTCTCGAGCAGCTTCCTTCTTCATTTCTTCAGTAACTGACTTTTGGGCTGCTTCTTTTTTCATGTCATCGGTAATTGCATCAAGCGCAGCCTCCTTAAGAAACTCTTCCGGATTATAGTATAGCATCTCATCTAAACTTTTTGACATATCTTCCAACTCCTTTACTATTTTCATTATCATTTTATTACCTTTGAAAATTTTCTCATCGTTGTTTGTAAAAATTATAGATAAATATTCAGTTGATAATTTATTAAATTTTCTATAATCATCATATGACATTTTTGATAATAATGCAACATTTATGTCATATATTACTAATAACTCTTCAGCATTTGGAAAAAGTTCTGATTTATATACAAATTTTCCTTGCCCAAATCTATCAAAATTATTAATATTAACTTGTACAACCTTATTGTAATATTCTCCCGTATTTTCATCTATCATTCTAATTACCATATGGCAAACATAAGATAGGTTCTTTCTAATTATTTTATCAGATTTAAAAGCATTTACTTCAAAATTAACTAAATCAATTCCTTTAGTGGTTTCTACCTCCATTATTGCATCAGTAATTCTTTCTTTAGCATCTTTATAATTATTAATTTCATTAGTTATTATTTTAGCATCAATTACTTTAATATTTTTATCTGGTTCTAACGAGTTATAAAATGCTATTAAATAGTCTTCATTTGCAGGGTTAGTTAGTATAGCTCTTGCAAACTTATCTTTCATAAATTGTCCTTTTTTGTTTGAATTATATAAAGTATTTTCTGTCATATTCTTACCTCCTTTTGAAAAAATTCTACTTTACACTTTTTATTATTTTCTATGTCATTTTAAAATTCTCCTTTCACTATACTTATTACCGGAAAATTTCTAATTTCCTCCTTTTTTTGATAATTTTTTTAAAAAAAGTCAAAATTTTACATTTTATTTACATATTTTATCTAAAAACTTTACATAATTATACATATTAAAAAAGTGTAAAGTATTATTATTTTTACTAAAAAATAAAAAAACACTGATATGTCCTACAAACTCAGCGTTTACCTAACATTATTTTTCGTAAATTATATACTTTTGAGAAAATATATCCCAGTATTTTCCTACCTTATGTATATATTCTACCAAATTTTTTTAATTTTTGCTACCCCTTTTCCCATAAAATCGCCTATAAAAATTCCTAAATGTATATAATTTACGAAAAAAGGAAGGCGAAGTTATGGGCAAAAATCGGAAATATGCATACTTTTTATTCTCATTATTTGTAGTGGTAATTTTATCTATAATTTTTTATCCAAGAAAGGATGATAATAAAAGTATTATAAAAAAGTCTTATGCATTTAATATTAAAAATGATGGAGAAACAAGTTATACTTCAGTAGATACTATTCCAAGTGATTTAACAAATTACCATATTGATGAAGAAAAAACAATATGTGAAAACGGTGGTAAACTTTCAATAGTGGGTAATAAACTAGCTTATCAAACATTAGGTTCAGATAGATGCTCTGTTTATTTGTATTATGAGAAATTACCTGATATTAAAATAAATGTTGCAAATCCAAGTTATCTTTTAGGGGGATATACAAAAAGCATAACTAATTGTGATGGTATTACTGGTGGTACATGGGATTATAAAATTAATGGTATTATAATTGATAATATTTCAAAAACAAATTCATCATGTAATATTACATTTACTCAAAAAACTCCGGCATCCTCTGAACTACTTTCAACAATAGTAAATAATAAAGCCACTAGAAATGAAAATGGAAAAAGATATCAAGGCAAAAATCCAGACAACTATATATGGTTCAATGATGAATTATGGCGAATAATAGGAAATATTCCAGTATGTATAGAAAGTGGATGTTCAACAACTGAAAATAGAGTAAAAATAATAAGAAATGATTCAATTGGAACTATAAAATATGGAAGTAATTCAACATGGATGGGAAGTAATATTCAAAATCTATTAAATTCGTGTTATTTAGGAAAAAAATCATCATGTGATAGTTATTGCTATTCAAACTCTATATCAGAAAAAGGAACATGTGATTATTCATCAGATGGAATTGATGCAACTGACTATTATGGCAAAATGGTTGAGGATGTATACTTTAATGTAGGAGCAGGGGATTCAACATATAAAACAGCGGCAAATTATTACACACAAGAAATTGCAACTCATACTACAGTAGCTTCAAAAATAGGCTTAATGTATGCAAGCGATTGGGGTTATGCAATTGAAGGTTTTAGTGGAGTATTAGGAAGTAGTGGAAGTCCTCAAAATTCATCTGATAAAAACTGGTTATTTTCAAATGGTAAAGAATGGACAATGAGTGCTTATTCTTCTTCTTCACGTTATTCGCGCCCTCTTAGTGCTTACTACTACGGCTATTTGAACGATAACCCGGTTGCAAATGGCCTCTCCATCAGGCCAGCCTTATATCTAAAATCTGATGTGTATGTAGTAGGTGGAACTGGAAGTAAGGTAGAACCCTATAGGATAGGAATGTAATATAAGTCGTGCTTCGCTATGTGAAGCCGATTTTGAATAAGGGTATATAATAAGGGTATATATAGGTAGAAATACCATTAAATATATATAGGGTAATTATTTTAAAATTTGGTTTTCTTCGAACTATCTTAATGCTAACAACAATGGCTATTGGGTAGCGACTCGGCTTCGAATGGCTACTCTCAATCTTTTTAGAACTTCTTGTGTTTGGTTTAGGTTTTATGGCTATGGTTATAAAGTGTTAAGCATAAGAAATATTAATTATCCTTAAAAGTTTTATACTTTTAAAAAATAGTAGATGGATGAAGAAGCATACATGCTTCTTCTATCGACATCTAAAATTAATTTAGAAAGAAGGTATATTTTGAAATCTAGTAAAAAAATAGTTATATGTGTATTATTAATTGTAGTTTCTATTATTTCATTAATATTAATTAATAAAAATACTAATAAAACATTTAAATATAAAGGAAGTACTATTGCATTAACTGTTGATGGTAATAGTGAAACAACTTTTCCAACAAGCGGTAAATATAATGTAACTGTTAATTGCAATAATGCAAAAGGTAGATGGAATCCTAAAACATGGAAACTGGAAATAACTAAAATAATTGGAACCGTTACTTGTGATGTTTCATTTAACTCTAGTGTAAGTAATTTAACTACGCAGGTTAATAATAAAGCCACAAGAGATGAAAATGGAAAAAGATATCAAGGGAAAAATCCAGATAATTATATATGGTTTAATGATGAACTATGGCGAATAATAGGAAATATTCCAGTATGTTTAGAAAGTGGATGCACGTCAACTAAAGATAGAGTTAAAATAATAAGAAATGACTCTATAGGAGCAATAAAATTTGATGAAAGTAGCTCAACATGGATGGGAAGTAATATTCAAAACCTATTAAATACATGTTATTTAGGAAAAACATCATCTTGTGATAGTTATTGCTATACGTATTCTACTTCATCAAAAGGTACATGTGATTATTCATCAGATGGAATAGATGTAACAGATTTTTATGGAAAGATGGTTGAGGATGTATACCTTAATGTAGGTGCAGGAGATTCAACGGATAAAACAGCTGCAAATTATTATACTCAGGAAATAGCAACTCATGCAACTACGGCATCTAAAGTTGGACTCATGTACGCAAGTGATTGGGGATATGCAATTGAAGGTTATACTGGAGTCTTAGAAAGTAGTGGAAGTCCTCAAAGTTCATCAGATAAAAACTGGCTATTTTCAAATGCTATTGAATGGACAATGAGTGCTTATTCTTCTTTATGGCCTCTTTCCATTCACTACGCCGGCCATTTGTCCGACTTCGAGGCTTTGCGTGGCTTCTCCATCAGGCCAGTTTTATATCTAAAATCTAATGTATATGTAGTAAGTGGAACAGGAACAAAAGTAGATCCATATAGAATTGGAATGTAATATAAATCGTGTTTCGCTTTTGTGAAGAGCGATTTTTGAATAAAAAATAGTGAAGTATAATATGAAAACGATTATACTTTTTTACTTGAAATGGATACTTTAATTTTATATAATTATGGTGGTAAAAGGATAAAATATGATAGAAAAATATAATGAATACCTAAAATATGAATTAAACTATTCAGAATATACAATTAAGGAATATATAATTCACGTAAATGAATTTATTTCATATTGCAAAAATAATAATATTGATTATCAAAATATTAATAAAGATATAATAATGAATTATTTAAAGTACATAGATAATTTATCAAATAAAAGTATTAGTGCTGTATTATCCGCATTAAGATGTTTTTATAACTATTTACTTGATAGTAATTATGTAAATGTAAACTATTTTAAACTAATTAGTAATCCAAAATTAGAAAAGAAATTGCCAACTTTTTTAAGTTATGAAGATATGCGTAAAGTAATTGATAGTATTGATAATGAGGATGCTTTAGGGCTTAGAAATAAAATGATTATTGAACTTTTATATGCTACGGGAATAAGAGTTAGTGAACTTAAAAATATTAAAATAAATGACATAAACTTTTCGGATAATAGTATTAAAGTTATGGGTAAGGGTAGTAAAGAAAGAATAGTCTTCTTTAACAATCATTCACTTAAAGCAATTAATGATTATTTAAATGCTAGACAGTTTAGTAGTGAGTATTTAGTTTTAAATAATAAAGGAAAACAGATAACTGTAAGAGGAATCGAACTTATTATAAAAAATATTATTGATAAAGCCTGTTTAAAAGTTAAAGTTAGTCCGCATACATTTAGACATACATTTGCTACACATATGTTAAAAAATGGGTGCCCGCTTAAAAGCGTACAGGAACTTTTAGGCCACGCATCACTTTCTTCGACTGAAATATATACTCACATAACTGATGATTATATTAAGACAGAATATTTAAAAAATATGCCTCGAAAATAGTTTTTTTATAGTAATTATGGTAAAATATTCTTGGTGATTAAGATGCAAGTACTTATTGATAGAATGGATCATTTGGGAAATGGAATTGGAAATATTAATGATAAAATTATTTTTGTAAAGGGAGCACTTCCTGGTGAAACCGTAGATGTAACAATTACAAAAGATAAAAAAAGTTATATGGAAGGAACTATTAATGCCTTTTTATATAAAAGTTCTAAAAGGGTAGAACCATTTTGTAAATATTTTGGCATATGTGGCGGATGCAGTTTATGTCATTTAAATTATGAAAATACATTAGAATATAAAAAAGAAAGAGTTAAAAATATTTTATCTAAATATGATATTCCAGATATAAATGTAATAAAAAATGAAAACGATTTATATTATCGTAATAAAATAGAACTTAAAATAGTTGGTGGAAAACTTGGATTTTATGAAAAAAGAACACATAATCTTATTGAAATAGAGGAGTGTAAAATAACTAAGAAATCAATTAATAAAGCATTTAAATTTGTTAAAAATATGAAGTTAAAAAATGCAAAAGTTACTATAAGAGCAAATTATAATGATGAAATTCTTGTTATAATCGATTCTAAAGAAAAACCAGTTATTTTAAATCCCGAAGATTATAAAACTATTGGAATAGTTTTAAATGATAAATGTATTTATGGACAAGATAATTTTATTGAGAAAATTAATAATTTATTTTTTACAGTAAGTTATAATTCATTTTTTCAAGTTAATAATTATATAAATTCGATCCTTTTTAATTTGATAAAAGAAAATATTGTAGGAAAAACTGTACTTGATTTATATTCAGGTGTTGGAACATTATCTATTGTAGCAAGTAAAGTAGTAGATAAGGTTTATTCAATTGAGGTAATTCAAAATGCTGTGAAAAATTCTCTAATAAATGCAAAGATTAATAAATGTGATAATATTAATTTCATTTTAGGTAAAGTCGAGGATAAAATAGGTTTTATTAATGATAAAATTGATACTGTTATTGTAGACCCTGCAAGAGCGGGACTTGATAAAAAAACAACTGAGGTTATTAATAAACTTAGTCCTCAAAGAATTATTTATGTTTCTTGCGATACTCAAAGTTTATCAAATAATTTAATAGATTTAGCTAATTATGAAATAAAGAAACTTTATATTTTAGATATGTTTTCTTATACATATCATATTGAATGCTTTTGTATATTAGATAGGAAAATTTATAAATAATGATTTGACTTGAAAAAATCTTAGGAAATGTTGATGTTGGAGTGCATATTTATATATATTACTTGGCATATGAAAATTAACTAAATTTGTTGTGAAAGGATGTAATGAAATGAAAATCGAAATTACAAAGATAAATGATTCAGAATTAATTATATATGAGTCAAAAGATGGAAATATTAAATTAGATGTTAATTTTGAAAATGAAACTGTTTGGTTGACCGCTAATCAGATGGCACAAATTTTTAATAGAGATGAAAAAGTTATCAGAAAGCATATAAATAATGTTTTCAATGATGGTGAATTAGATAGGGAAAACAACACGCAAAAAGTGCGTGTTGATGGTGTGAAACAACCTGTTTCTTATTATAATTTAGACGTAGTAATTAGCGTTGGTTATCGAGTTAAATCTTTAGAAGGAGTCCGTTTTAGAAAATGGGCTACAGAAAGAATTAAAGAATATATAATTAAAGGCTATACTATGGATGATGAAAGACTTAAAAATCTTGGTGGTGGAAAATATTTTTATGAACTTTTAAATCGCATTAAAGATATAAGGTCGTCTGAAAAAGTATTATATAGACAAGTTTTAGATTTATATGCTACTGCTATTGATTATAATCCTAAAGCAGCTGAAACAATAAAGTTCTTTAAGATGGTACAAAACAAATTTCATTATGCTGCCCACGGAAACACGGCAGCTGAAGTGATATATAATAGAGCAGATTCAAATAAACCATTTATGGGACTTACTAGTTTTAAAGGTGAATTACCAAGTATTAATGATATAGAAATTGCTAAAAATTACTTAACGGAAGAAGAGTTAAAGATGTTAAATAATCTAGTTTCCGGTTATTTTGATTTTGCAGAGTTTCAAGCGATGAAACATAAAACAATGAGAATGAAAGATTATATAAATCAACTAGATAAAATTTTGAATTCATTGAATGCTGAAGTATTAACTACTCCTGGAAAAATTAGTCATAAAAAAGCTATGGAAAAAGCAAAAATAGAATATGAAAAGTATCAAATAAAAGAACTTACTCCTATTGAAAAAGAGTATTTAAATTCTATTAATAAATTAAATCAAATCGCAGAAAACTTAGATAAAAATTAAATATTTAGAAAGGAAATATATGAAATATGGAAAATGATATAATGAATATTATGAATGATATTAAATATGGTTATTTAGATATACATGGAAATATACATTATGTAATTGATAAAGACTTTGGAAGTTTATATAAATTACAGTCCCCAGGAGAAACTTTAAATAATAAAGTAGGAGTTTGTTGGGATCAAGTAGAATTAGAAAGATATTTATTTGATAAGAAAAACATTAAATTTAATACATATTTTATAGTATATTATTCTGATAATATTTGTCCAACACATACATTTTTAATATATAAAATTGATAATGACTATTATTGGTTTGAACATTCTTGGGAAAAATATCGTGGAATTAGAAAATATAGTTCAGAAAATAGTGCTTTAAATGACATTAAAGAAAAGTTTATAAATGATGAATTAAATAATAATTATGATGATACAAATTTATTTATTTTTAAATATTCTAAACCAAGATATGGAATAAATTTATTAGAATTTTATCATCACTGTGAAAATGGGGAAAAAGTTAAATAAAGATTTTATTTTCTGAAAATTGTATAGTGTAAATCAAAATGTAAAGTGTGTGTTAAATGATATACAATATTTATAAGAAAATATATACTATAAATAGGTGAGAATTTTATGAAAAAGAAAATAATAATTGGGGTAAGTGTTTTGGTAGTTATAATTCTTGGTATTATAACATTTTTATTACTAAATAAAAAAGAGAAGGTAAAAAAGCCAATAGAAAAGTTTGATGATGTAACTATGTATACTATAACTCTAGATATAAATCCTAGTATTAAAATAGAACTTAATAAAGATAAAAAAGTTATAAATGTAACTGCTTTAAATGATGATGCTAAAGAGGTTATAAATGAAGATTTTAAAGAAAAAACTTTTGAGGAAGAAATTGAACTTTTATCTGTTAATTTAAATAATAAACACCTTTTAAAGGATGCTACAATAATTGTTACAATTGAAAATATGGATGAGACTGAAGTTAAAGATATTTTAAATAAAGCATTTGAAACTAAAAGTGTAACTTATGATTTATTAGTACCACAGATTACTGAAAGTGCAAAAGAAATTGCTAGTAAATATAATATTAGTGAGGGAAAAGCTGCATATTTAGAAAGTATTATAAATGAAAATCCTAAACTTAATATCGAAGATATTGCTTCTTCTTCGGTTAAGGAAATTGATGATAAAATAAATACTATAAAAGTGGAAGAAAACAAAAATAATAAACCAAATAATAGTATAAGTTCACAAAATAAAGTAAAACCAAGTGTAGGAAGACCTACAAATGCACAAGATAAAAGTGGTACTTGGTGTACTTATAATAGTAATAAAGCATTTAATGATACTTTTAATTACCCAGAAATGATAGCAATAAACAGAGTGTATGAAATTGGTGAAAATCAGGTTAGAAGTATTGATACTTCATATATAAATAATTCAGGCGCAGAACCAATAGATGATATAAGAGGCTCATATTGTAGACTTTATAAATATCACGCAAATACTGACTTAAAAAAATATTATGTATATATTGACTCTGTAACTGGAAGTATTGTTGATACAAAAGTCGAAGATATTCCGAAACCAAAAATAACTAGAGAAGAAGCTATTCAAATTGGAATTAATTATTTTTCAAATGTAGATACAAGTAATTGCCGTGTTGCACCTCAAGTGGAATATAGCGAAGCTTACCAAGGTAGAATGAGTTATGGATTTTTCATGGAGTGTAATAATGTTCAATATTCCGCTAGAATAGATGGTATAACTGGTGAAGTATTCGGAGTGTTTTAAAAATATAAATTAATCGGAGGTAAAAATGACAAAAGAACAGTTTATTAATGCTCATCCAAATATTAAAATAAATAATACGATGTTTTTAAATGAAGATGGCTTTCGTGACTTTACTGAGGAAGAATTAATAAATTTATGTTCTATTTCTTTTGATAATGCAAGTAAACTTTTTATGTATATTTATATGTATGATTATGAAAAGTATTATAAAAAGATGCTTATAACTATTGCTAAAACTGTACCTTTGTTTTTTGATATATCAAATATAAATGATATTAATGAAAATAGTTTTGATGATAAAAGATTTGATTATAATGTAATATTTAACGAATATGAAATACTTTTTAATAAGGGATTAATTAAAAATATAGATATAGATTATAAAGATATTAAAGATATAAAATTTATTAATGCATTTTTACAAATGAAAAGAGAATACATTCAAACTGGTAAACTTAATGATAAAGTTATATCTACTTTAAATGATCATTTAAAATCTAATATTCTTAAGGAAAATTCTAATTTGGAAAATATAGATTCTAAAATAAATGAAATTATTGGTTATTTATTAAGTGGTGATATAAATTTTATTGATATTATAAAGTATGATTATAGTTCTTATAAAAGAATTTTAGTCGAAGGAAAATATAAAGATAAATTAAATAATTTTGATAATAACTCTTTAGAGGTACTACTTGACATTAAGCCTAAACAAGTCAAAAACTTAATTACGAAAGTTCAAAACGATTTTGAGGATTTTAAACATTATAATTATGATAGACAAATGCGTTTTGCTATAAATTTAATTGCTGTCTTAGGCTATCAAAATTCTGAAAAGTTAATTAATATGTTAAATAAAGATGAAAATAAATTTAGAAAAGTATTTAGTAGTTTATATTTAATAGATTTACAAAAAATTCATTTAAATTCTGGTAAAATTGTTTATGATGAGCAGTTTATTAATTTCTTTTTTAGTCCAAATGGATTATTAAAAAATATTCTTAATAACGATTATGAAATATCACAAAATATTGATGTTATATATGCTGGTTTTAGTGAATATGAAAAAAGATTTAAAACGCAACATATTTATAATAAAATAGATTTTTATAAAGATTTACTTAAAAATGGTATATTAAGACCTCTTGATCCAGATTTAGCACCACTTGAGGGAAGTATTATTAATGAATGTGTAGATAATAAAAAGTTTCAATCATATACTAATGATAATAGTATCATTCAAAATGTAAGCGAGGAATATAGAAAGGTGCGCCATAACTATCAAAAAACTATCCCTTATGTAAGTGGAACTCAAAATGGTTATTATTATGAAACTCTTACTTGTGATGATCCTAATTTATTTGTAATGGGTTCAAAAACTAATTGTTGTTTTAAAATAGGTGGGGAAGCAGACTCTTTTGTTAGGTACTGTGCTGAAAATGTTAACGGAAGAGTTTTAGTTATAAAAGATAGTAAGGAAAATGTATGTGCAATGATTCCTTTTGTAAGAAATGGAAATGTACTTTTATGTAACTCAATTGAATCTACAAGCGTAAAAAATATTGATTATATGAGAAATATATTTGATGTAGCAAAAACTGCTTTTGAACAAATGATTAATATTTCTTCGTTAAATGAAAGCAAAGAAGAAAGTATTTCTTTAGTACTCATGGGTAATTATAAAAATCAAATTGAAAGAATTGGTGGTTATGAAATGATGCCTAGGGACCTTATTAGTTATGAAAATTTAAGACCATTAGATGAAACCCCAGATATGTATGCAAATTTAGGTGGCTATGATTATGCAAATTATATAATTACGAAAAAAGATGATACATCACTTTATACTACCTCAAGTTTTGAAGCCACTGTTAGATATTTAGATCCAAGAATGGAAACTAAAGAAATAGAAAAAGAGTATATTACCAAAGAAGACATAATAAATATAAATAAAATATACTATGAAAAAACATTAGGAATTTTAGATTTATCACATGCTTTAAAAATAATATATAATAAAGACTTTTTCATTTTAATAAATGATGATTATAGTATTATTTCTTGTATTGTTGGTAGTGATCCAAGAGCTATAAATGAATATAATGAATATTTAAGTTTAGAAAAAGAGTATGCAAGTTATTTTGATAAAGATGGACATGTAAAAGAACAAGCTTATTATAGATAATGCAACTAAAAAGTTACAAAAAACAACCTAAAATTGGTTTTCCGCAACTGAGTTACATGATAAAATCTTTTTAGAAAGAAGGAAAAATTATGAATTTTAGTGAAAAGTTAGTAAAACTAAGAAAAGAAAATAAGATGAGTCAGGAAGATTTGGCAGCATCACTTGATGTATCAAGGCAATCTGTATCAAAATGGGAAAGTGGACAAACATACCCAGAAATGGATAAACTCCTTGCTATATGTAAAATATTTAATGTTACCTTAGATAGTCTTACAAATGATGACGTAGATATTAATAATACGGAAAATAAAGATAAAAATGTAATTGATAGTTTCTTTAGTTTTGTAAAAAATACTTATAACTTTATTGTTAATAATACACTTCTTGATAATACAAAATGCTTTTTAGTTATGATGTTTACTTTTTTAGCATTATTAATATTAAAGTTACCAGTTAACTTATTAAGTAATAAAGTAACTAATTTAATAACAAGTGTTAGTCAAAATGATTTTACAATTTTTGTGGCAAACCTTTTTGAATTTATATTTGACTTTGCTTATGTTGCTTTATTTTTTATAGTAATGATATATATATTTAAAATAGGTTTTTTAGACAAAATGGATTTAAAAAAGGATAATGATTTAAAATTTACAAAAGAGGTAAAGGAAAGTAAACCTATAAAAGAAAAAGAGAGAAATGATTATTCATTTATTAATTTATTTTCTAATATTTTAATTGTTTTTGTTAAATTTTTTATAGCTTGCTTTACATTTCCATTTCTAGTTACCTTAATTATATTTTTTATAGGACTTATTATAATACTATATTTTGCCTTTAATGGACTTACATACATTGGCTTAATTCTTATTTCATTATCAACTATTTTCTTAAATATTTTAACTATAGAATTCTTATTTGATTTATTATTTAGTAAGAAAGTGCCTTTCAAAAGAATGCTTATTACTTTAATTGCATCACTTTCTGTATTTGGAATAGGTTCTGGATTATTTTCAATTGAGGTATCTAAAATTAACTATGTAAATAGTATTTCTCCAAAGTTTAAAACTACAAAAAGTGAGTTTAATGTAAAGATGCAAGATAATCTTTTAATTGATACAAATACTCATTATGAATTTGTAATTGATAATACTTTAGATAATATTAAAATTGAAGTAGAAACATACCCAGATTTTGTTACATCGCATACTGAATATCAAAATTACATTTATAGAATTGTGTTAAATGATTATGAAGTAAATGTAAAAAAAATATTTGATGATTTTTTACAAAACTTAAAACATAATAAAATATATAATTATGATTTTGAGGATAATAGTATAATTAGAATTTATGCTAATGAAAAAAATATTAATATTTTAAAAAATAATATTGAAAAAGAATATGAAAATATTAAAAATCAAACTGATATTATTGATGATATTAATGAAAAATATGATGAAATTATAGATAAGTATAATGAACTTTTAGATAATTATAATACTTTAAAAGAAGAAAATAATACATTAAAAGAGGAAAATAATTCTTTAAAAGAGGAAAATCAAAAGTTAAATGATAAAATTAATATTATTACTAAAACAGTGGAGTAGAAGTACTCCATTTTTTTAATGAAATTTAAGTATTAAAAAAAGTATTTAAAAGCCTCACAAACCAAGTGTTTATAATGGATAGTCTTTCATAAAGTATAAACATTTAGGAAAATCTATCCTAGTATTTATGCTATTTCTATCCTAATTCTAACATTTTTTTAATTAGATTTCTAGCCCTTTTCCCATAAAATCGGTATGCTATTTTCCTAAATGTTTATAATCTAGGAAAATGTACTCCAGTATTTAAGCGGAATTGGAGTAGGTTATGAAAAATAAAAAAGTAATTTTAATTTTATCATCATTGATAGTATTAATTGGAGGTATATTTTTAGTTAATAATATTTATCAAAGTAGAAATAAGATAAATAAAACTAAAAGGAAAAAACAAAATAATTTAGCAATAATAATTAGCGATGGAAATGGAGTAGAAACAACTTCAAAGGAAATTCCCAAAGGTTTGTATGAATTAAATTATGAAAAAAGTTTCTGCAAGAATAATGGAAAAATACTTAATTATGATAATATTTTAGGAAAAGTAAGTTTTTCATTTATTGGAACAGATAGTTGCTATTTATATTTTGATTATGCTCCTTATGGTTACTTGCAAATATTAAATAATAATGGCGGTAAAACTGCAATAAAAGCGAAGGGTACATTATATGTCAATTTAAGCCCAGTTGGTGAAGAAGGTATGTATGCTGCCAAAGATGATTTAGGAACAACTTATTTTTTTAACAGATCATCAAATAAAAATAACTGGGTAAAGTTTGGTAAAGAGCCTCAAGCAAAATGTATTTATAATGATCAGCAAGTTAATGTAGGATATTTCAATTCAAATTTTGAAAAGGTTATTAACATTGGGGTAATTAAAACACAGGAAGAATGTACATCAGCAAATGGATTATGTTATTCATCTGATTTTGGTTATGTAATTGGAGTAACAGAAAGTGAATGTTCTGATGCTGGTACATGGATAGATTCAAAACTAACTTATAAAGGAATGGAGACGGTTGATATTTATTGGAATATAATTCGAATAAATGGTGATAACTCAATTAGAATAATTTATTCAAATAATGTGGAATCTAGTTATGGAAAAATGGGAATTGGTTCTTCACAATATAATAAATATAATGACAAGGCAGAGTATGTCGGTTATATGTATGAAATAGGAGAGCAGCATGGTTTTAAAGAAAGCAGTACTATAAAATTATTTATTGATAATTGGTATAAAACAACGTCTTTATCAACCGAAGATTCTAAATATGTTACAGATACTATTTTTTGTAATGATCGAAGTGCTTCATTAATGGAAAATAGCTTTACAACACTTCAAGATTGGAGTTCAACCGGTGTAAATTATTACTATAGGGGTTTTGAAAAACGCATACCAGGTGTAACTAGTTCACTATGGGACGGAACTTTGCAACCAACATTTTTATGCCCGACTAATGATGATAGATTTACTGTTAATACTATAAATGGATTAGGAAATAGTGCTCTTACTTACCCTGTAGGTTTAATAACAATAGATGAAAATGTCTTTTTTGATTCTACTTGTAAAAATGGTGCATCCACTATAACACCATTTAATTTTAATAATTCTGCTCAAATGATACTAATAAGTCATGGAGCCCACCCAACAAATGTTACATATTCTTTTATGGTTAGACCTGTTATAAGTTTATCGTCTAAAGTAAAATTTACGGGAGATGGAACTTTGAGTAATCCATATGTAATATCAGATAATTAATATTATTAGAGAAACATGATTGTTATAAGAAAGAATATTAGGATGTTAAAATTCATCCTTTTTTTAATTAACAATGTGTGTTATTATTAGATTATATGGTAGGAGGTTTTATGGAAGAAAAATTAGAAAAAATGATGAAAAGGTTAGATAAGACTTTATCAAAAGATAAAAACATTAAAAAAATTATTAGTGTTATTTTAATTTTTATGAGCTTTTTAATGGCAATGTGCAGTAAATTAATGTTTCACCTTACTAAAGATTATACGGGAATTATCAAATTATTATTAATTCTTATTGGCGGTATTTTTATACTTTCATCATTGGTGTTTATTTTTATAGTGATAGATTTTTACACTAAGAAAAAGGATGAAAAAATATTAAATATAGTAAGTATAATTATTTATTTAACTTTTCTTATATTTTGGTTTGGCAGCTTAATTTTCTATGATTATACTTTAATAAATAATTGGGATAGTTCTAGTTTGAGAAATTTATTAGCAACTATATTTTTATATTTGCCAGGACTTCTTATGAGTTATACTACTTATAGAAAAATAAGATATGGTGTTAATGCATGAAAAAACTTGATAAAGTTTCAAAAACTTTGTATACGATTACTTATGGTATAGCAATTATAATAATGTTTTTTATATGGCTATTCTTAGTTAAAAATTTTTCTTTGAAAAAAGGGCTTGACAAAATATTAATGATAATATTTTTTATTGGAATGTTACTTGGAATATATTCAAACGCTTGTCAGATTGTGAAACTATATAATGAAGATGCCGGTAAGAAAATGCTAAGAATTTTTAGTGCTATGTATTATATAGTATTTATAGTAATATGGTTTGCATTTTTAATATATTTTGATTATACAATAATTAATGATTGGAATGATGGTAGTATATTACTTTTATTATTTTCACTATTATTTTATATTCCAGGAATTATCTTAATTAAGAAAGTTATAGAAAAAATTAAATATTCGAGGCATTTATGATTTATCCAGATTATAAAAATAATATTGTTAATATTGCAGGTAGTATTAAAAAATATTTTGATTTAGAAAGCAATGTTTTCTCATTAAAGGAAATTGATGAAGTATTAAATTCTTTTAAGCCTAAAAATGTTGTAGTTATTTTATTTGACGGAATGGGTTATAATTTAATAAATGAAAAAATACCTAATTCATTTCTTGTAAATAATATAGTTAAAAGGGTTACCTCAACTTGCCCCTCGACCACCACTAGTGCTACAACCTCGATTATGACAGGAAAATATCCTTGCACGCATGGTTATTTAGGATGGGATATGTACTATAAAAATGAAAATGCTTTTGTAACAATGTTTACAAATACATATAAAGATGGTGATAAAGAATATCCCTTTAATATTGCAGAAAAATATTTTTCATATAAAACGATTACTGATAGAATTTTAGAAAATGGTAAATATCATTCAAAAATAGTGTTCCCGATAAAATATGAAGAAACTTATAATGATATTGATGAAATGCTAACTATGATAAAATCCAATTTAAATATAAAAGAAAAAAATTATATTTATGCCTATTATATGGATCCTGATAGCACTTTGCATGAAAAAGGTAATGATAGTAAAGAAGTATTATCTATTTTAAAAATGATTAATGATAAATGTGAAAAGTTTGCAAAAAATTTAAATGATACTTTATTAATTATTACAGCAGATCATGGTCATATAGATACTGAATACATTTATTTAAGTGATTATCCAGATTTATTTGATTTAATTATTAGCAATGTTTGGCTTGAGGGAAGATGCTGCGCATTTAATGTAACTGATAAAACTTTATTTGAAAAATTATTTAATAAATACTTTTCAGAATATTTTAAATTAATGAGTAAAGGTGAAGTAATAGAATCTAAATTATTTGGTCTTAATAATGAAAATAAATATTTTAAAGATTCTATTGGAGACTTTATTGCTCTTGCAAAAAGTGATAAAATATTTAAGTATAAAAGGGGAGGACATATATTCAAATCTAATCATGCTGGTTTTACAGAAGATGAAATGTATGTGCCTTTAATAATGGTGAGAAAATGAATAAAGAAGAAACTATAATAAAATATTTTTCAGGAAATTATGCATATGATTTGTTTTTAATGGGAATGATATTTGGTAATCCTATCTATAGTGAATATATTTCAAATAAAGAATATTTAAATAGTGCTATAGTGGGAAATGTTTCAAGTATATTTTTGGCTATTAAAGAAAAAATGGTTGATAAAAACAATAATATTTTACTTCCTTTTTCATTAATGGAAAAAAATGTTAATTTAATTGCAAATAAAACAATTGATGGTTATGAAATAAATGGCTATACTTTTAAAGATAGTTATACTTTAGTTACTACGATTAGAAATAAATTAGGTCATGGAGAATATTTGATAGATTTTGCTCATAACAGAGTTATATTAAAAGTATCAGGTAATGATATAGTTATTCCAATACCAAAACTTACAAATTTTGTTATATCATCTTTTTCATCGACATTACAAAATTATAATACATCTTCATTTACAAGAAATTTTGTCTATTCAAAAAGTTTTGTAGGTAAAGATAAAGAAAGATATTCATTAAATGAATATAAAAATATGATTGCATCTTATTATAAGTATAATATTACTATTAAAATAAAAGATGGAAATTCAATTGAGGGATATATATTTGATAAATTTAATGAAACTGTTACATCGTTTTCTAAATCTTTAAATTTAAATGAACTTATGAATTTTGAAAGAAAAGTTAAAGAGGATTATGTGGTTTCTTGGAATAAAGTTAGTACTAAAAATGAAGATACAAATGTATTAGCAAGCTTTCTTTATAATAGTACGACTCCAAATACACCATATGAAAGAGTTATTGAAATTGTAGGATATGAAGTTGATAAATTATTTAATAAAGATAAATTTGATAATTTTAGTATGATTGTCTCTGGTGTTCATAATCTATTACTTCTTAATTCAATAAAAGAACTAGGAACATCAAATTATGAAAAAGTTCATGATGATATAATAAAAAAATATGGTAAACTTTATATAGCCACTGATGATTTGGCTCAAAGCTTAATTTCTTCGTTTAATTCTTTATTTGCTTATGGCTATGATGATGTCTTACATAATAAAAATGAATATCAAAATTTAGACTTAGAGGGTTTTGATTATTCACTTATAGATACAAGTTCATTTAATGTTGAAGTTGAAAAAAGTGATGATGGTTATGTTGGAGATTTAAAAGTAAAAGAAACTTCAATTTTAAATAATATAAATAAATTAAATAATGCTTTAGTTAGCTCTAATAATAATTTAGCAAAAGTTACTTCGATTGGTAATCAAAAAGGTATAAATGCAATAACTAGTCAAATAAATACAATTAATGGAAAACTTAATATATTAAATGCAAATCTAGTAAGTATTCAAACAGTTTTAAACAACGTAAATAGTTATATTAATACCTATTCAAATTTAATAAAAAATGAAAAGATAATTAATGGTATTAGAAACAGTATTGCACACGGAAATTATAAAGTTATACTTAAGGAAACTTTAAAAGACTCTTTAATAGAGTTTACAGATTTTTATGAGGGTGAGGTTACTTTCAAAGCAAGTATTAGTATTAATGACTTTTTAGATTTTTTACAAAAAAGTGCTGTTAAAGTAAATGAATTCTTAACTACAGAAGAAAAATTAGTGTTAGGAAATTAACATTAATTTTTTTATAAAAAAAATTAGCAAAAGGTATTGACAAGTGCTAATTTGCATAATATAATAATGTTAGCATTTTGGTTAAGGAAGTGCTAGAAAGGACATTATGGATAATCGTCAAAAACAGTTACTAAAAGTAATAGTAGAGACTTATGTAAAGTCCGTTAAACCTGTTGGAAGTAAGTCACTTTGTGAAAAGTTTAATTTATCAAGTGCTACAATAAGAAATGAGATGGCTATTTTAGAGGATTTAGGTTATATTGAAAAAAATCATATATCCTCAGGAAGAATACCCTCAGAAAAAGGTTATCGATATTATGTTGAAAACTTAATGGAACCTGAAAAACTCAATGGTAGCGAAATGTTAAAACTTCAGAGAGTAGTTAAAAATCAAGATTTAGTATTATCTGATGCAATAACTAAGTGTATGGAGATAATTAGTGATTTAACAAATTATGCTTCAATAGTTTTGGGAAGTAGTAGCATGGATAATTTGCTTAAACAAGTAAGTATTATTCCAATAGATGAAAATAAAATTGTTGCTTTAGTATGTACAAATACAGGACTTGTAGAAAATAAAAAATTTGTTTTACCGGAGGGTACAAATGTTAAAGAACTTATTAAAACTAGTGAAATAATTAATAAGATGCTTATTGGAACACCAATTAAAGATGTTTCAGAGCGTTTAGAGTTTGAAATAAAGCCAATTATTGCACAAGAAATAAGTAATTATGAAAAAGTATATAATATATTTTATAATGCTTTTACAGATTTTGTTGATGAAAATGCAAATGTTACTGTAAGTGGAAAAGCTAAAGTATTAGAGCAACCTGAATATGATAATCCTGATTCAATTAAAAAACTTGCATATAAACTTGAGGATGAATCATTCATTAAGAAAGTTACAAGTATTGATGGTAGTGATGAAATTAAGGTTTATATAGGCGATGAATCGCAAGTCGATGATAATACAACTATTGTAAAAAGGACTTATGATATTAATGGTGAAAAAGGTTCTATTGCAATAATAGGTCCAAAAAGAATGGATTATGCTAAAGTATATGGACTACTTGATTATGTCCTAGAACAAATGAAGAAAAAGTAGGTGATAACTTGAAAGAAGATATTAAAAAAGAAGAAAAAGTTTCAGTAAATGAAAAAGAAATTAAGAAAGATAAAAAAAATAATCATCATGAAAAATGCATGGAAGAAATTAAAAAGTTTGCTGAAGAAAATAAAAAGTTAATTGAAGAAAAAAATGCACTTTCAGATAAAATATTAAGATTAAATGCTGAAATGCAAAATATGAATAGACGCTTTAATGAAGAAAAAGCTAATATTTATAAATATGATGGTGAAAAACTTATTAAAGAGATTTTACCAATTATTGATAATTTTGAAAGAGCAATATCTCTTGATGATGATAACTTAACTGATGAACTTTCAAAATTCTTATCTGGATTTAAAATGATATATACATCACTTTTATCTACTTTAAATGCAATTGGTGTTAAAGAGATTGAAGCAATGGGTAAACAGTTTGATCCAAAAACTATGGAAGCAATTATGACTACCAGTATTATGGAAGAAGAGGAAGGCGTAGTTGTGGAAGTAATGCAAAAAGGCTATACTTATAATGATAAAGTTATAAGAGTAGCTATGGTAAAAGTTAATGAATGATAATTTTCTAGCTTTGTCACTAATTTTTAATAGTTTTGGTGAGTATCATTTAGAAAGTAGTGATATTCATTCTAGACTTACATCAGAGAAACTTGATAGAGCATATTTTGATTCATTAATGGAACTTTTAAAAGTTACTAGAGGACTTATTAGTCATGAAGATTTTTCTAGTAATTATAATCAAATTTTAAGTAATTTATCTAGTGAAGAACAAATTATTATTAATGATGAAATAGTTAAAATTGTTAATGAAATTAAGTTTAGATTAGATAATGAAAATAAAATTACTCGATAAAAAGAAAGGAATGATAAATTATGAGTAAAATTATTGGTATAGATTTAGGTACAACAAATAGTTGTGTAGCGGTACTTGAAGGTGGGGAAGCAAAAGTTATTCCTAATGCCGAAGGAAACCGTACAACTCCTTCAGTAGTTGCTTTTAAAGGTGACGATGAACTAGTTGGAGAAACTGCAAAAAGACAAGCAGTAACAAATGTTAAAAATACAATTTCCTCAATTAAAAGGAAAATGGGAACAAATGAAAAAGTTGAGGCTAATGGAAGAATGTATACACCAGAGGAAATCAGTGCAAAGATTCTTTCTAAATTAAAAAAAGATGCTGAAAGTTATTTAGGAGATAAAGTAACTAAAGCTGTTATTACAGTTCCAGCATACTTTAATGATGCACAAAGACAAGCAACTAAAAATGCTGGTAAAATAGCAGGTCTTGATGTTGAAAGAATCATTAATGAACCAACAGCTGCAGCACTTGCTTATGGCCTTGATAAACAAGATGTTCTTCAAACAATTTTAGTATATGACTTAGGTGGAGGAACATTCGATGTTTCAATTCTTGAACTTGGTGATGGTGTTTTCGAAGTTAAGTCTACTGCAGGTAATAACCATTTAGGTGGAGATGACTTTGATGAAAGAGTTGCTAATTATTTAGTATCAGAATTCAAAAAAGAACATGGTATTGATTTATCAAAAGATGCTATGGCAATGCAAAGAGTTAAAGATGCTGCTGAAAAAGCTAAAAAAGATCTTAGTGGTATGACTACTACTGAAATATCATTACCATTTATATCACAAGGAACTGATGGTCCAATTCATTTAAATATGAGTTTAACTAGAGCTAAATTTGAAGACTTAATTAGTGATTTAGTAGAATCTACTACTGAACCAGTAAGAAAAGCTTTAAAAGATGCTAATTTATCTGCTAAAGATATTGATAAAGTATTATTAGTAGGAGGTTCTACTAGAATACCTTGCGTACAAGAACTAGTTAAGAAAGAATTAAATAAAGAACCTTCTAAAGAAGTTAACCCTGATGAAGTTGTTGCTATGGGAGCTGCTATTCAAGGTGGAGTATTAACTGGTGATGTTAATGATATTGTACTTCTTGATGTTACACCATTATCACTTGGTATTGAAACATTAGGTGGAGTAATGACAACATTAATTCCTAGAAATACTACAATTCCTACTAGTAAGAGTCAAGTATTTAGTACTGCTGCTGATAATCAACCTGCTGTTGATATTCATGTATTACAAGGTGAAAGACCTATGGCTAATGATAATAAGACACTTGGTAATTTCCAACTTACTAATATTCCACCTGCACCTAGAGGAGTACCACAAATAGAAGTTACATTCGATATAGATGCTAATGGTATTGTTAATGTTAAAGCAAAAGATTTAGGTACTAAAAAAGAACAATCCATTACTATTACTGCTACTAATACATTAAGCGATGAAGAAATTGATAAGATGATGAAAGAAGCAGAAAAGAATAAAGAAGTAG
>OLHG01000459.1_pt1 | contig 28865 bp, 18 predicted proteins | sample 1605971 | NCBI WGS metagenome assembly OLHG01 (sample SAMN03283289) | human gut metagenome | biome: human-associated habitat; material: feces | host: Homo sapiens | place: Peru | collected 2012 | reverse complement strand
GCCACTTATCATTCTCTACCTGATCGCCCGTTACGTCAAGCTTTTTATAGTCCGTTACGTTGCCGTTTTTATCCTTTATTTCCTCGGCTACATGATAGTCAACAACTATTGTTATCTTCTTTGATGTTGTTGAATCGGACTTTGTGTATGTCGTGAGGTTTTCGCTGAAGTTGTTTGCATTGTCTTTACCCGATGAAAGTGCCGACTGTGTTGCTACATTCGGGATAAATGCGTCATCAGTTGCGGTGAACTCGTACGTTACCTTTCCGTTTGAGCTACCGTCAAATACAGGTGTAAGCTTGATTACCTGTTTCTGCGTATAGTTATACTTCGTACCTATCTGCTTGTTTGTGTAGGTCGAATAGTTTGCCGCATTTGACGCAGGTATTGTAAGCTTTGAATATGCTTTTACAGTTGTATTTGCGCTTCCGCTGAATACGGGCTCAACTACCTCATTTGCACTTGTCGGATAGCATACTCTGTTTTCCGCTCCTCCGGCGATATCGTCTACCGTTATCAGGAATACGGGATTCGTTGAATTCGTGTAGCAATAGTATGTATAATTGCCCTTGCCGGCGTATACATAGTTCACTGCCGTTGCTCCTGCCAACGTCTTAAGTTTATCGTCATTTTTTATCGAAGCTACTGATTCGTATACCTTGAACGCAGGACCTGTTTCCTTGACGTTTGATGTATCTTTGAACGCCTTTGCCATTTCAAGGACAAAACTATTCAGCTTTGCCTGGTATGATGTACCTGTGCTGTCTGTTGCGGTTATGCTGTAGCCGCCATTAGCTATTGAGTTTCCTCCGTCGAGCGCCTGCTTTGCCTTATCCAATATCTCGAGTTTATAGTGGTTAAGGTTCATTTCATTCAGGCTGTGCTGTGTTTTATCGATGAAGAAGTGGTTCAGATAATCCGTTACAACCTTTTTCTCGGTAAGCGAGGTGTTAGCCAATTCGTCCGTTGCCTTCTTGAAGGCTTCGAGCATCGTTGCATAGTCGCTTGAATTTACATCTATGACAAAGTCATTCTTTGCTTTTCTGTAATTATCAACCGCTTCCTTATACTTTGCAAATGACGCCTCATCGTATACGGTTCTCTTCTCGACCTTCTCGTTACCCTTATCATCTACACCTACGGTAATGTCAATTGAATTCTTGCCGTTATATTCCTCGAACTTCTTGTTCCAGTTTTCTGCCTGCTCGACATATACCCACTGTGCGACGATTGTAACATTACCGAACATACCCGAGCCGATCTTTTCTCCTGCGTTATACAGCTTGCCGGACTCCCAGCCGGAATCCTTATCGACTGTTGCTACCTTCCAGCCGATGAACAGATATCCGTCTCTTGTCGGTGCGGCTATTATCGTTATCTCTGTTTCGATATCATAATCCTTCGGTGTTTTGTTAACTCCGTCGTCATACGTTATCGTGTATTTGTTCTTTGTCCACAGGGCATACAATGTATCGGTCTGATTCTTATTCGTGAACTTGCCTCCGGCTGCGTAGCCTGCACCTGTTCCATCGGGATTCTTATTCCATTCCGAGAACGTATAGCCCGATCTTGTCGGTACCGTTGACGGAATATCGTGCGTTACGTTTGTCTGAGCACCGTTTGAATTATAGTATGCCGTGCCGTTTGTCGGGCTCGGTATATTCTTTACGGTTTTGTCTTCGGTTGCGTTTGAGTTATACTTCAATGTCTGGGTCTGAGTATAGATTGCGTAATACTCAAACGGTCCGTTATTGACATCAACATTAAGACTTGTTCCGCCCGCTATCTTTGCTTTTACTACGTCGGCATTTGCGTCCGTCGATGTAGTCCAGCCCTCCTGTTTCCAGCCGCTGATATCTACTCCCTTTCCAAACGCTGTTATCTGCTTCGTCGTCTCTCCGTTCTTAAATGTCAACGGAATTGTGTAAACAGTCGCCTTGTTCTCACCCGAATAGAAGTAGACGTTGACGATTTTGCTCCACTGAGCCGTTACGGTTACATTGCCGTAATTGCCCGCATCGATCTTTGCACCTGTGTAAAGCGTATCCTTTACCCAGCTGCCCTCTGCCTTTGTTACCATCCAGCCGTCAAAGACGTATCCTTCTCTCTTCGGCGTCGGGAGATTTATTGCAGACTCTATCGTGAACGTATCCGATGTCGGCGTTACGCTTCCTCCGTTCGGAATATAGGTGATTGTGTACTCTCTTGTCGTCCAATGAGCGTAAATCGTCTTATCTGCGGTGATGGTGTAGCTTGCGCCTGCATCGCCGATCTTGTTGCCGCCCTTGGCTGCATCATACCAGCCTGCGAAAATATAACCGGATCTCGTCGTCGTCGGAAGCGTTACGGCTACGCCCTGCCACTTTGCATAGAGGTTCGTTGTACCGCCGTCGGTTGAATAGCCGTTCGGATTCTTTATTTTCTGACCGTCGGTGTATTTAACTGTCGGTTCGGTCGCTGCAACGCCCTCTGCCGAGGCTGTCCAGCCTTTGAACGTGAGACCCCTGGTGTCGGAGTTTCTGTCGATTGTTGCAGGTGCTGCCGCCGAATCGTTCTTGTTGTAAGTCAGCGTTCTGCTGTTGACATATTTGTTCGCCGAAAGCTTCTGATAAACGTCATATGTGAACTGCTGGTTCGTCATATTTACGGTTGTATTCGTATTGCCGTTGCCGTTGAACTTAACATAGAACTTGTGCGGTGTCCATACAGTATAAATATTGTATGTTTCGCCGCCGCAATCCTTATACATCTGACTTACGGTCGAAGCCGAAAGTGCCTGTCCTTTATCGTAGGCCTTTGTTCCGCCCGAGGTCTTTGACCAGCCGCTGAACGTGTAACCCGTCAAGGTCGGTACGGTTGAGCTGATTGAAGAAGCCACGCCGAACTTGAGAGTCTGCGGATTCGGAGACGGAAGATTGCCGACCGTGCCTGAGGTCACCGCTCCTGCGCTGTCGTTCGGCCTGAACGAATTGTATTTGAGACTGAAGGTCTTGGGTGTCCAGCGTGAATAGAGCTTCGTTGTTGCGGTAATTGCAGCATTGCCCACCGCATTTCCGTTGGCATCGGTTATCTGCGTGCCTGCGGCATTCCACCAGCCGAGGAATGTGAAGCCCTCACGAGTCGGCACATAAACATCGGTTATCTGCGAGCCGTATTCAAGATCCTGATAATGAGAAACGATTTTCTCGTTTCTGGAATTAAGGTCATCGACATAAACCGCCGTTGCACTTGCCGAACCTGTTACCTTGCTGACCCAGCCGAGGTATGTGCTTGAATCGGCTACATATGCTCCGTCGGAGAATATCTCTGTTCTTTGGAGCGAGATATTACCCAAGGTCAATGCGCCCGGAACGGTTGAGCCGTCAACGCTGTTTTCGCTGAACCTTATCTGGTAATAGTTATTTGCCGGAACAGTGAATTGCATTGCAACCGTACCTGAGCCTGCCGGAACCTGGATATAAGCCGCTGCGGTTGAAGTATAACTCGTTGAGGTTGCGTTCGGGTAGAAGAAGATAAACGGAGTTATCTGCATAGCCGTCGTTGCTTGATAGTCCATCAAAAGAGTGTACTTCTTGCCTGCTTCAAGCGTTGAACGGTAGCTTGACAAATTATCATAAGTATTTGTGTAGCAATCCGTTCCGGTCGGCTTGAGAGTAATCGCTCTTGCGTCCGAGTCAAATGATGATGTGCCGTTAGCCGTATTCATACCGTTTGAAGAAAGAACGATATTTCCGTCCGGGTCTTTGAGAACAACATTTTTGAGATCCAAATCCGCACGCAAACGGTTTGCTCCGTCTTCATTGCAGAAATAGAAAATCATGTTAAAGAAATACTGTGTTCCTGCCGTGAACGAGCGTCTCAGCTCAACGGACTCATAGCCGTTGGACGGCTTTTTATTCTCGGTATAGCCTGTATTAATTCCGCCATCGTACCAATAGCCGTCATTCGTGCTGAAGCCGAGAACCACGGAATCATAATTAGAATTGCCATGCTCTTCATTGAACTGCGAATAATAGTCGTTGATTCTGTACTCATAGCTGAGGGTATATTCGCCGGTTTTGGATGCGGTATAGGTGTTTGACTTAAAGGTATCAAAAACCTCGCCGTTGCCGTTAATTGATGCTCTGTCATACTTAACATTGAGTGCGGTATCGCCCTCAACATCCTTTGCTATTGAGTATGTATAAGGCTTGGTCTGATCCGATAACGGATTTGTCATCGCCTGACCCTTGCAAGCTTTATACGAGCTCATCAGGATATCAAAGCTGTTGTTATTGCTTGCCTTTGAAACAAAGCTGTCAAAATCGAACTCATTATCGAGCAGAAGTGCTTTTTCCGTCAGCGCCCAGTGAGCATAAACAGTCATGTCGCTGCTGCCCATTACGGATGAAGCCGTTACACGGTCGCCGCCGTCGGGAGCTGTGAACCAGCCGAGGAAGCGATGGTTTTCACGAACGGGCACAGGCATTGTGCCGAGCTGATGGCCGAACAACTGAACAATCGGGTTCGGAGAATAGGTCGCATTTCTTGCGTCTGCCTTATAGAATTCAAGCTTAAATTTATAGTTATTAAAATTAAGCTCTGTAATGGAAGTGCCTGACGGTACACAGAACTTCACCTGATAGATAAGGTTCTTTGCAAGGCTTGCCTGCGTTTCGGTTACCGTCATAGTTCTTGCCGAATCGGCAGACGAACCGTAGGTTTCCATCCAATTTCTGTTTGAGCCTTGCAGCTGTGTTCCGTTTGCATCTGCGAGATCTAAAGCCAATGCGATATATGAATTATTCGGATATTGCGGGCTGGTGCTGAACGACGTGCCCTTTCCGGTAACCGAGCCGCCGGTATACCTAAAGTCAAGCCTGTAATTTCCGGCGGAGAAATTCTCCGGCAGCATAGATGTAAGCAGTGCAAACTCGCTGTTGGTTGTTGCTTTGCCGTTAAGCGTTATTTCACTCGTTGACCTGTTGAATGAGACAGTTACGCCGTTCACCTCTTTTGACGTAATCAAGTGATATGAACCGTTAGTGCTGTAATCTGTTACAAACAAATTATTAACTTTGCTCGAGCCGTCATTCGGGTCAAAATATATCTTGTTTTGCTCAATAAAGTAGAAGTTGACCATCGTCAGCGAAGTATCGTCGACTGCGGCTACCCACTCATAAGCAGTTGTATCTCCGTCAAACCTCGGAACGGTGATTGTTCCCTCTCCGTCGGTGAATACGGGAACGCCTCCCTGAAGCTCCATCTTTTGACGGGTGGTATTTGAGGCCGAGAAAAATGCCGGAAGAGAAGCAAGCGTTTTGCCGTAATAATCCGAAGGAGCTATTGACTCGTTCGTCAATGCACACTTGCCGACATATGTATATCCCTCGTATGTATCGGGAGTGAAGTATACATTATCACGGGCGTCGTATGTTATTTCATACTGCTCGCCGCCATCAATCTCAATGATTTTGTAGCTGCCGTTGCCGAGCTTTTCAAGGCCGAGATTGTATTCACGGGCTGTGCAGTCTCTCTTAAGAACCGTATTGCCCTCCTTGACAAGAGCGGCGATATTTGCGAGAAGCGCATTCTTAAGATTATTGATAGAGGTCTGGGTTGTGTAACCGTCGTAACCGTCTACCTTATCGAGAACCGCACAGGCTGTTTTATAGTTGCTGACAAAGTTTGCATAATCGTCTTTATTCTGATAATATCTGCTGCTAAAGCTGTTATTGTAAATACCGAAGTTTGCAAAATTCATCTGAGCAGTACGAACAGCTGCACGAAGGTCAGCTTTGTTAAGCTGAGTTGCCTTAAGTTTGAGAATAACCATTGATGTTGCCCAGTCGCCGTTCTGGTTATTCATCTGTCCTGTTTTTATCTGATAGGTCTGTGTTTCGCCGGTAAGGAGACTGCGATTCCAGTTACCTGCATACTTTAATTCCTGTCTGTCATAAGCTTTATTTTTGTTATCGGGGTGTCCCATACCTGCGATATAGTAGTTGACGTTTGTCCACTCTTCACGCATTTTATTACCGTTGTTCTGTCTGTATGCATAAGAATATGAATCTCTTCCGCTATAATCGCCGATCATCCAAGCGCCATTATCGGATGTCGCAGTTTCTTGGTTATCTGTCATCTGCATTCCGACGCCGAGGTTGGGAATCTGGTTGAGGTTGGTATATCGGCTGGTATCAATGTATATTCCGCCAACAGCTCCTGTATCAATGATAGTGGTTACATCATCTTTAGCATAATAGTAGAAGAAGCTGGCAGTCTTTTTGTTAACGGTTGTGCTTGCGCTTAATGTTGCACTTGCATTCATGGTTGTTGTCATCCAGTCCTGTGACCACTTATTGCTGTAATCCTTATATTTGAAATATGAAGAACTGTTCGTTGCACTTGCAAATGCAAGATACATTGACGTTGATTGCTTTCTGTAGTCCGGAGCTGTAACGTTATTATATGTATTTGCAACAGTTTGAGAACCGGAAGTTCCCATGTTTGATATCGGGTAGTTAATATCGCCCTTTATCGAACCTGTATCATAGCTCATGAAAGGCATACAGGCAAAGCCCTTGTCTACAGTTGTATATCTCAGATATGAGGCCTGTTGATTTCCGTCACCGATAGTCGGCTTCGTTGCCTCCGCGTCTATCTTATGGAAGCCTGACATCCAGGAAAGCTGGCTGTTATCATGGTCTTTATTATCTGTACCTCTTGTGTTAACACCGGCGGCCGAAGAAATAACATACGGCTTATATACATATGTATAGGCCGTTACGGACTTCATATGGCCGTCCGACGCATCCTTAAAGGAAGCGGTCCATTCGATATAGTAACCCGTATCTCCGGCAGCAATACTCGGGCTGGTTGAAGCCGTTGTAATCGTTGCTCTCTGATATTTGCCGACTGTCGTAAGGTCAAGGCTGGAAATACTTCCGCCGCTCAAGGTTGTCGGCGAGCTGTTGGTTATTGTTGAAGCCTTAATGTTTCTTGTCGTGAGAGTTACGTCTCCGGAGATATTAGCATACGAGAAATAGACATAACCGGTTTTCTCAAAGGATGCCTTTGCGCCCTTTCTGACGGTCGGGGCGACAGATGTATCCGATGTATTTACCGTGTTCTGAATGAAATACTGGAAGTTGGATGATGTTTTGCTGATCCATGAATTTACTTTCGGAGCAAGATAAATTGCTTCCGGAGCATAGAAGTATACCGGAGCCGACAACGGTGTTGTTGTCTTCATGCTTCCTTTGAGGTTTGTCTGTGCCGTTGAGATTGCAGACGCAGGATTGGTGTAAGAGCCTGCCGCCTGAGTGGGTACGCAAAGCGTCTTGATATATGACTTAACATAGCCCTCAATCGTTGACCAGTTGCTTGCCGATGTGTTGACGCCCGAATTGAGGAACTGGCTGTAATATTTACGAGCCGTAGCTTTGCTGGTGAGGGTTGCATTGAGCCTTACGGTCGAAACACCGGAGCAATACTCATCAAAACCAACAGGCGGATTAAAGCGAAGCGAATATTCAAAACGGATATAAGTTGAATAAACATTATTGCTGAAAGAGGCAATGGTGAGTGACGTTCCGCCCGATGTTGTATTTGTAAGATTGTTCTTCGCAGTTGTAATATTACCGTCGAGCTTGTAAAGTCCGCGAACCCATGAACGGTCGTTCTTTTCATTTCCACGGTCAACGTCCGGGCAGTAGATCGTCGGAGCTGTGTTCTGACTGCCGGCATTGTTGTCAACGGATTTGTTCTTTCTGAAATAATTTGCGGCATCGGAGGATGTGTAAGAAACATTTCTGATTGAGTTCAGATAGTTCTGGTTTGCACCGCCGTCGGAATCGAACTCCACAAATCCGGCTCTGAGATTCGGAACCTGTTTGAAATTCTTATATCTCGACGTGTCGATCATGATATCTGCCGCCGCATATCCGTAGCTGTCGCCGTCAGTGCCCGGCTTGCCGCCGAAATAACCTTTGCTGACCTTATCGTCGGTTATCATATCCATGGGTTTGTATGACTGTGAGCTGTCCCACGGAGTATTATAGATTCTCGAACCTTCGCCGAAATAGATTCCGTTGGTTTTATATTTTGCAAATGCGAGAAGCACACCCGAACCGTCCGGATTAAAATAATTATTATCAATCGGCATATCAAGTCCTCTGGGGTAAAGGCTTGCATTGAAATTGACAAGCGGAGCTGTAAGAGTTGAGCCGGTGCTGACCCACTTGGAGCCGACATTGCCGCCCTTTACGGCATCCACACCTGTTATAAACGAATAAGTCGTTGACTCGGCAGGGTTACCGTTTATGCCGCCGTAGGTTCCGTAATAATACTGTCTTGTCGTCATACCTGCCTGAGCGAGCAGCGGAAATTTAATACCCGTATAGGCATAGGTCGTGTACGAACCCGAAGCGGTCGTATATACGATATTCCAGCGGATAATATACTGCTTGTTCTCCTCGAAATTCGCCACGGAAAGACTCTTGATCGTCTTTGTAACGGTTGACGAAGAAGCAGACAGTGACTTGTCCGACGACATGTATGATCCGTCGGTAAAAGCAACATTTGTTACCCTGTTTGCACTTGTTGCATTGAGGTTTGCATCAAGAACGGTTATTGAAACAGTTACACTTCTCGCCGTTGCACAGGAAAAGCTGAACACACCGGTTTCGGAAGTCGGCTCGCTGACCGTGCCGCTCGACGTTGAGTTCAGAAAATATTCCGAGTCCTTTCCGCCTGCCTTGATATAGACAAGCTCCGGCATTAAGATATTGTACTTTGCAAAGGTGCTGGAATCGCTTCCTGCCTCTGTAAGCGCATGGTCGCTCTTGCTGACCAATGCTTCCGATATCACAGAACCGATATCGAAGAAGCAGAAGGTAGTCAAAAGCATAACAAGACAGAGCAGTACGCTTACCGTACTCCTCCCAAGTTTCGAAAGTTTTCTTTTCATGATATTACCTCCCATGTTCGGAAACACACAAAACCCCAATGCACACGGTGCGTTTCCATATTAGATATTTAGAAAAGTTTTACTGTAAGATGAATCAACAATAGCCCACTTTCCCTATACATACATTTCTATATTATCATAATCAAACGCCAATTTCAACTATATTTTTATATTGTATAAAAATTTTTTAGTGCATATATTGCACAAATTTTATCGAATAACGTCATAATCGACACGATTCCGCCGTGATATTACAAGGAAGAATTATAATTAAGTAAATAGTATACAAAATTATTGTCTTTGTCATCGGTATGTTGTGAAAATAATACCACACAGCCGACCGGCACAACATACAAAAAATTTTTCGATAAATGTACGTTTCACCCGGGGCGATGACCGCATCGAACCGAATACAGCAGTCAAGCCGCCCGGTCTGATTCAGGCCGAACGGCTTTGATTTTGTTTTATGACATGAGTTTTCAGTTTCTTTCTGCGATTTTTTTGAGATTTTCCCAGCTGATTCGTGCCGACTCAAAAACGTCGAGCGGCGTCGAATCCTGTTCGATTATAATATACTCGATTCCCGAATCGCGGCACGCTCTGTAACACTCGTCAAGGTCAAGATTACCCGTGCCGATCTCGGCAAAATCACGAACAAAATTGCCCTCGGCATCCTTAATAATGCGATAATCCTTGAAGTGACACACGCTGATACGCTTGCCGAGCTTTCTGATATATGACGCAGGGTCAACTCCGCCCGTCTGCGCCCAATGTATGTCAAAAATGAAGCTTATCAGCTCGGGGTCAAGCTCCGTGAGCATCTGATAGCCCGTTTTGCCGTTCGGATATCTCATGAATTCGAAATGGTGATTATGGTATGCAAATTTCATGCCTGCCGCATGGAGCTTCTCGACAGCGGGGGTAAGCTCCTCAACTAACTTCTTGACGCCGTCCTCGCCACGGTACTTTTCTTCGATCCAGCCGATTCCGACATTCTTGCAGCCGAGAGCCTTGTGCTCCTCGATAACCGCATCGGTGTCGTTGACGATTCTGTCGAACGAAAGGTGGGTTAAGCAAACCTCCATGCCGTGCCTTTTGCAAAGCTTCGCAACGTCATAGTTATTGAGGAAACCTATGCCCGATACCTGAACGGTATCAACACCCATATCCTCAAGCTTTGCAAGAACATTGTCGAGATCCTCAAGCGAATCTATTACCGAGTGAAAATTATAAAGAGTAAATCCGAGCTTCATAGTCATTCTCCAATCACAAATTTATTGTCACCGCAGATAACCGTAACCTTTATCGGCTTATCCGATTTTACCGTTATATTCGGCTTTTCGTTTTCGCCGCTTCTCGCCTCACAGATCAGGTCGGCATATGCGTCTCTGCCGACAGGAATACGCTTGATTCCGTGGCGTTCAAGATTCTTCACATACCATACAATCTCGCTTTTCTCTGCGTGAACCTGAATTCCGAGAACGTATTCAATAAGCACGGTTATCGGAATGATTCCTGCCCAGCCGACGAAATCTCCCTTTGCCGGGTTGCCGGGGTTAGCCGATTCGGGGGCATAGTTTTCAAAGAATGTGCCCGTCTTGCGGTAAACCTCCATCATGTTTTCGTAGTGGTTGAGGGCGATTTCATGAGCGAGCTTATCCCTGCCGCACTCGGAAAGACCCTTTATTACCATATAATTGGTGGGTGCCCAAACGCCGCCGTTCCAATATGCGCCGTCGTCCGAATAATCGGGGTGATCTGCCGAAAGTGACGGTACACGGTGCGGACGCTTGAATTCCTTTTCATTCTCAAGGTGAGCTATGAAATCGGCTTTTCTCTCCTCGGGTACACCGTCGGCAAGCAAGCCCCAGTAGCTTGCAATACTCTTGACCTTGAGCAGCTCACCGTTGCCTCTGCGGTCAAAATAGTATTTATCTTCCTCCGACCACATCTTTTCGTTGATGAATTTTGTCAGGTATTCAACCTCTTTTTGAAGCTCGTCAACGCCGTCTGTTATGTCAAGCTCCCTTGCCATTTTCAGAAGCTCCTTGCAGCTGAGAAGAGCCTGGAAGTTTGCATCGATCCAGGACATAAAGCCGTGGTGGAATGTTTCAACCTGCCAGTCCTCAACTCCGGGAACGGCTTCAAGGTCGGTTCTCGGCTGATTGTCCATGCCGCAGCCCCAGCCGCTCGACCAATAGGAACCGTCCTGCCAGCGATGGTAGTTACGCATCCATCTGTGGTAGCAGAGAAGCGGATAATAAACATCGGCAAGTCGCTTTTTGTCGCCGTAGTTCTGATAATACTGCCACTCGCACCACGCAAGAATCTCGGGGCCTGTGCTTACGGGGTCAAGGCGGTGAAATTTCGAATAACCGTTTGTTTCGTGGTACTGTCGGCCGATGAATCCGTCCGGCTCCTGCTTGCAATAGAAATCGTCGAGCGTGCCTTGGAATTTGAACACGCTGTCGCCGTATTTGCCGAACATCAGCATGAAGCAGCTGTCCCAAAGAAAGATGTCGCCGTTGAATGCGGCATCAATGTACGGGGAAACGAAGCCGTTCTCCTCGGTCGGCTTGCCGAGATTCGAGAATGCGATTTTCCACGCCTTATAGTAGGCTTCGATTGAGTCGGCGTGACCGTCCCAGACAGGCTCGGGGAGCTTATCCTTGTTGCTCTCAAAGTCGGGCAGATCCGCCATGTTCGGCTTGCGGCCGATGAAGGAATTGTGCTTTTCAACGTCCTCAAGCTCCAAGAAATAATCTTTATATTCCGGCATATTTTTTCCTTTCGTTTTGTTGATGATCGTTTTATTCCTCAACCATTCCCTGCAGTTCGTCCCAAAGAGAATATTTGTCAAGCAATTCATCGTTCTTTAAATTGAGCAGGTCGGTAAATTCGAGCAGCTTTTCATAGTCGGTCTGAATTTCTTCCGTATTCAGCTTTTCCTGAATATCCTCAATCTCTTTTTCAAGCGAAGCAATGTCATTTTCCGTTCTCGTCAGCTGAGTTTTGAGCTTTCGCTGCTGCGAAGCCTGTTCCTTTTTCAGCTTGTAATCATTGACCTTTTCAACCTTTTTCGCCGTATCCGTATTTACTGCGGCAGGCTGACGAGCCGCCTTTTTTTCAATATAATAGTCGTAATTGCCGAGGTATTCGGTGAATCCGTTCTCGTTAAGCTCCAGAATTCGTGAGCTGAGCTTGTTTATAAAATATCGGTCGTGGGAAACTATCAGCATTGTGCCGTCATAGTCGAGCAGGGTGTTTTCAAGCTCCTCGCGGGAGAATGCGTCAAGGTGGTTCGTCGGCTCGTCCAAAAGCAGAAGATTGTAGCCGCCGAGCATGAGATTGAGCAGTGCGATTCTCGCTCTTTCACCGCCGCTCAGCTCGGAAATCTTCTTAAAAACGTCATCGCCCTTGAAAAGGAACGCCGCCAATGCGCTGCGAACCTGAGTTTGTGTCATTTTCGGATACTTTGACCAAACTTCCTCGATAGCGGTTTTGTTGAGGTCAAGCCCTGCCTGAACCTGGTCGAAATAGCCCTTGAAGAGATTTTCGCCGAATATAAATGTACCCTCGTCCGGAGCGTACTGCCCCATCAGCGTTTTGAGAAAGGTCGTCTTGCCGCAGCCGTTGTCGCCGAGAATGAACACCCTTTCGCCCCTCGTTATGTGCAGCGAAGCGTTGCGGAACACCGTCTTGCTGCCAAAGCGTTTGGCAAGCCCGTCGGCGATAATAACGTCGTTGCCGCTGACGCATTTCGGCTCAAAGCGGAATCGGATTCGCTCAACCTTGCTGTCGGGAACAACAAGCTGCTCCTTGATTCTGTCAATCTGCTTGAGCTTGCTTTCGGCGGTTTTGATGTTCTTCTCCCTGTTCCACTGCCTCTGCTGAGCCACAACGCCCTCAAGACGCTGTATCTCCTTCATATCCGTTTCGTATTTATCCTCAATCGCCTTTTGCTCGGCCTTCTTTTTTATAAGGAATTCGGAATAATTACCCTTGAAGCAACGCACCTTGCGATTTTCAAGCTCCACGGTCTTGTCCGTTATTTTATCGAGGAAATAACGGTCATGGGATATTACAAATATTGCACCGTTATAATTTTTCAGGAAGTTTTCGAGCCACTCAACCGATTTGATGTCGAGGTGGTTCGTCGGCTCGTCAAGAAGCAGAAGATTGCTCTTTGAAAGCAGGAGCTTCGCCAACGCAACCTTGGAACGCTGACCGCCCGAGAGCTTATCCGTGGTCAGCTTGAAATCTTCCTCTGTGAATCCGAGGCCGAGGAGCGCACTTCTTGTGCGGCTTCTGAATGTCAGACCGCCCTCGTTATTGAATTCAGTCGTCAGCTCGTCCTGAAGCTGTAAGTCTTTCTCCATGTCGCCGAGGTTATGCTCAAGGCGGTAATTGACCTGATTTATCTCAATTTCAAGGTTCATCAGGTCGTCAAAAACGCTGATAAGCTCATCGTAAAGGGTCATGCCCTTCTTTGAGCAGGTGTGCTGCTCCATGTAGCCGAGCCTTGCGTCCTTGCCGATAACGACCGCACCCTCCGTCGGCTCAAGCTCACCTCTGATGAGCTTCAATATCGTGGTTTTGCCCACGCCGTTTGAGCCGATAAAGCCAACCTTCTCTTTATCGTTTATTTCAAAATTCACATTTCTGAAAAGCTCACGTTCGCCGAATGAGAACGCAAGATTCTGAAAACTCAATACTGTCATAATACACTCCGAAATTTGATACAAACATTTTACAACATCGGTGGATAGAATACAAGTGCTAAAAAGAAAATAAACGGCCTCTTGCCGCAAAATGACAAGAGGCCGTGATTAATTTCAATGATTTTCAACTGTAAATATCGTTGTCGTTTTTTTCTTCGTTAATTTCATAGACGGAAAGCCTGTCATTATTGACGAAGGCGGTGAAAATCCTGCCGATCGGCGGAAAATTACCGTCTTTCAACGCTTTTCTGAGCCAAACCTCATTCTTGCCGCAGGCCTTGAGGTTCTCAAACAGAATTTCACCGTCGGAAACCACAACGATCGGAGAAGTCTCCTTTTCGGGATGCATACCCATGTCCTGCGGATTCATTGGCCTTAATGTCGATTTTGGAAGAAAGCTCAGCTGGCCGTTCGGCTCCATGACGACGGTTTGCAAGTCATCAATATTGAAATAGCCGTTGATTCTGCACTGGGTCAGGAATTCGTTCAAATCGAGCTTCGATTTCTTGAAATTCTCACGGTAAAGAGTACCGTTATCCATGAGAATAACAGCCTTGCCTACAAAAAACCTGCGGAATTTGATTGATTTATTTGCCAAGACAGAAAACAGCACCGCAAAAATGCCGTAAATAACAATGGCTACGGCAGGCTTCCAGCATTCTTCAAGCGGGCTGAACGCCATATCGGCGGCAATCGAGCCGATAGTTATGCCGTTGATGTAGTCAAAAAGGCTGAGTTGAGACACCTGACGCTTACCCATTAATTTCGTCAGGAAAAAGAGCTCAATGATTGAAAGAATCGCAGTTAAGCAAATTTTTAAAATTTCCATAATATCACCTACATTATTATTGACGCTTTAACGAATAATAACCGTGACGGATATATTTTGACTTTCTTATTTCTCAACTCGCAAATATCAACATATTGTGTATTTAAAAATTACAATCTGCTTTTTGTACAATATGCTGAAAATAACACGGCATTTATTTGACAATAACGAGCTGTACACAAGATGTAGTTGTCGTATCTATGCCGATATGTAATATATTGTGTTTTTTGTGATAAAATTCATTTTTTTATCCTGAATAAAAAAATATTGAACTTTGCCTTATTTAGTGTTATAATCTTAAAGGTTTTATAGTAAATATGGATATTTGCCGTCTTTATGGCATAAATGAGAAAATTATCTTTTTACATATATATAAATTTTAAGGAGTGTAACGGGTGGATAAGATATATATCAACGGCGGAAAGCCGCTCCACGGCGAAGTTACCGTCAGCGGCGCAAAGAATGCCGCTGTCGCAATTCTTCCGGCAGTTATCCTTGCGCAGGACGTGTGCAGGGTCGAGAATATCCCCGACATCAGCGATGTTACGATGATGATAAGAATCCTTCATCAGCTGGGTGCCAAAATCACTAAGGTTGACGCAAACACTTACGATATAGATTCTTCAACAATTAATTCATACGTCGTTTCCCACGACATGACAAAGCATCTCAGGGCTTCATACTACCTCATAGGCTCTTTGCTGGCCCGTTTCGGCAGAGCTAAGGTTGCCATGCCCGGCGGATGCAATTTCGGCGTTCGTCCGATTGACCAGCACATCAAGGGCTTTGAGATTCTCGGCTCGACCGTTTCTCTCAAAGAAAACGCTATGATTGACGTTGAAGCTCCCGACCTCACCGGCGGACTTGTCTATTTCGACGTGGTTTCCGTCGGCGCAACTATCAATCTCATGCTCGCCGCCGTTAAGGCAAAGGGCCTGACGATTATTGAAAATGCCGCCAAGGAGCCGCATATCGTTGACCTTGCAAACTTTTTGAATTCCATGGGAGCAGACGTTCGAGGCGCAGGTACCGATGTTATAAAAATCCGCGGCGTTGAGCACATGCACGGCTGCACATATTCTATAATCCCCGACCAGATCGAGGCCGGCACATTCATGGTTGCCGCAGTCGCAACTCAGGGCAATGTTCTCGTTAAGAACGTTATCCCGAAGCATCTTGAATCAATCACCGCCAAGCTTATTCAGTGCGGCGCAACGGTTGAGGAATACGACGATTCCGTTCGTGTTATCGGCAACGGCAGACCCGGCAGGTGCAACGTTAAGACCATGCCTCACCCCGGTTTCCCGACGGATATGCAGCCTCAGTTTGCAACAATGCTTTCGATTGCCGACGGTACAAGCATAGTTTCCGAGGGCGTTTGGGACAGCCGTTTCCAGTACGTTGAGCAGCTTGCAAGAATGGGCGCAAATATCTCCGTCAACGGCAAGGCTGCCACTATCGAGGGAGTTGAATACCTCAACGGCTCCCCGGTTAAGGCGGATGACCTCAGAGCCGGTGCGGCAATGCTTATCGCAGGTCTTATCGCAAGGGGTACAACCTCGATTGAAAATATAGTATATATCGACCGTGGCTACGACAACGTTGTAGGCAAATTCCGCAACCTCGGTGCAGATATTGTCCGAGTCAGCGAGGAGGACAAGCCCAAGCCGCTGGAAGATACACAGGTAGGTTAAATTATAAGCTGATTATATGCCCCGAGCAGATCGGGGCAATATTTTTGTTATACAGGAAGGTACATATGGCTCGTTTTTGTTCACTCTTTTCTTCAAGCAGCGGTAACTGCACATATATAGGCTCTTCAAGCGGCGGCGTGCTTATTGATGCCGGAGTGAGCGCAAGGCAGATTTCCATGAAGCTCAGCGGCATAGGCGTCAGCGAAAAGGACATCGGTGCTGTTTTTGTTACCCATGAGCACAGCGACCACGTTAAGGGCTTGCGTGTTTTTGCTTCAAAATACAATATCCCCGTCTATGCAACCGAGGGAACGATTCGTGAGCTTGAAAAAATGGGCATTATAAACGGCAAATTCCCTGTTTTCCCGATTGGCAGCGGCATTGAATGCAACGGTCAGCTTGTTGTTCCGTTCCGCACCTCGCATGACGTTGCCGAAAGCTGCGGCTATTCGGTCACAACGAGCGACGACAGAAAAATATGCGTTGCGACGGATACCGGAATAGTCACCGGCGAGATGAGAGCGGCTCTCACGGGCTGCGACCTTGCGCTTGTTGAGAGCAACCATGATATCGGAATGCTTCGCAACGGCAGCTATCCCTATCTTCTGAAACGCAGAATTCTCTCCGACGTCGGACATCTTTCGAATATCGCATGCGGCGATTTTGTCACCGAGCTTGTAAAAAGCGGCACAACAAGGCTGGTTCTCGGCCATCTGAGCAAGGAAAATAATATTCCGTCGTTGGCATACAGAACGTCAAAATCGGCACTTGACTGCATGGGTGCGACAGAAAACAGGGACTACATACTCAAGGTTGCAGGCTCTGATGAGCCGGAAATGGCGGTGCTTTGATGTTAGGCGTTACGATAATCTGCGAGGCGAAGCTGAAAGAAAAGTATCTCCGGGACGCATCGGACGAATATGTTAAGCGGCTCGGCACTTATTGCAGGCTGAATATCATCGAGCTTTCGCCGAAAAAGCTCCCCGAAAATCCGTCCGAGAGTGAAATTGCCAATGCTTTGAATGCCGAGGGCAGGGAGATACTTTCTAAGATTCCTAACGGTTCAAAGGTCTTTTCAATGTGCATCGAGGGCAGGCAGCTCAGCTCCGAAAAGCTCGCAAAGGAAATTGAATCCTGCGGCGTGCTCGGCTTCAGCAATGTTGTTTTCATCATCGGCAGCTCATACGGTCTTTCCGATGAGGTGAAAAAGCGTTCGGATTTCAGACTTTCGATGTCAGAGATGACATTTCCGCATCAGCTGGCAAGAATCATGCTGCTTGAACAGATTTACAGAGCCTTTCGCATAAACAGCGGCGGCAAATATCATAAATAAAGCGATTTGCAAAAAAATTTTATTTAAAGTCTTGACAAGAGAAAAAAGTCATGTTAAAATTCGTACAAATAAAATATTTAAAGACGATGACGAAGAGGACTTAAAGCGGTAGCTTTTCAGAGAGTCGGCGGCCGGTGAAAGCCGATAAGTGAGTTTTGAGTTTGTAGCTTCTGAGTCGGAGGGAAGAAAGATTTTCAAGTAGAACCCTCTCGTAAGGCTGCGTAAAAGCATAGGACTTGTTGGAGTCCGAAGTGGCGTTCATTGAACGCAATTTGAGTGGTACCGCGGGTAGTTAATCAATAATTACAACTCGTCTCAAGATTATTTAAAGTAATTTTGAGACGGGTTTTTCTTTTTCTTGACGGATCTTTTTCCGTTATACAGTCCAAAGTCCACTCGGCATATAAGAATATAGCCTTCGAGCCCTTTGAACTGTCTAACGAAAAAATCTCTCTTCAAGATGTAATCGGAGAAAATCGCAACAGCGCATTTTTCGTTTGGGCAGTAGCTACTGCCCCCTAATTGTTAGGGTGGCAAAGCGGTGCAACGGTAATGAATGAACGTCCGGCGGACATTCAGAGCCGTAGCAAGACGGTGACTTCGGCGGATTGTGCCAAAGTCGGAGGGGTTATTAAGAAGAAATATAAATGCCTTTGCGACGTGAAACAGAAAAATGTACTGAATATTTTAAATCCCTACCACCGCAAGCGGTCCCCCTCCCCTTGCTTCAAGGGGAGGCTCATATCTTAAACTGACAACATCGTCCTTTAAATAGAAGGCTGATTAAATATCAATAAATAATTCAGGTGTAATCACCTAAACCATAAAACAACGAAAGGAACGGTCACAAATGAAAGAAATGACAGGCTTGAATTTTAAGATCAACGAGATGGCTCAGCGTATCAAGGAGCTTCGTGAAATCGTGGGCTTTACTCCTGCCGACATGGCGGAAAAAACCGACATGACTATCGAGGACTATATCGCTTGCGAACGTGGCGAAAAGGATCTCACGTTTGCTTTCCTGTACAGATGCGCAATAGCGTTCAACGTTGATGTTAACGATATTATCGAGGGTAAAAGCCCCGTTCTTGCGTCATATACGGTCACAAGAAGCGGCGAGGGTCTTGAAATCGACCACGCTCACGGCATGGAATATTACAACCTTGCGGCGGCGTTCAAGAATAAGATTTGTGAACCTCTTTTCGTTAGGTGCGACCCGAACGAGGGCAGCGACGATATCGCCCTCACAACCCATGCCGGTCAGGAGCTTGACATCGTTGTCAGCGGCACGCTGAGAGTTCAGGTCGGCAACCACGTTGAGATTCTTCACCCCGGCGATACGATTTATTTTGACAGCTCAACGCCCCACGGCATGATTGCCGTTGACAAGGAAGAAACGACCTTCTACGCTCTCGTTTTCAACCCGGCCGGTGAGGTTGTTACGCCGAAGAACACGATTGACGACGAATCACCCAAGCGTTCGGGCACGGGCAAGCGAATTTACCACAACTTCATCCATCCCAAGGAGGACGAAAACGGTAAGGTTCTTTCGCTCTCATACGAGAATGAGGATAAGTTCAACTTTGCATTCGATATCGTTGACGGCCTCGGCAAGAAGCTTCCCGATAAGCTTGCAATGCTTCATATTGACAAGAACAAGAACGAACGTCGCTTCTCGTTCAAGGACATGATGGAATATTCCGCTCAGACGGCGAACTACTTCAAATCGCTCGGCATCAAGAAGGGCGACAGGGTTATGATTGTCCTCAAGCGTCATTATCAGTTCTGGTTCTCGATTCTTGCGCTTCACAAGATAGGCGCAATCGCAATCCCGGCGACACACCTGCTCCAGGAGCATGACCTTGACTATCGCTTCAATGCGGCGGGAGTCAGCGCAATTCTCTGCACCTCGGACGACGACACGGCGCATCAGGTTGAACTTGCGGCGAAGAACTCCCCGACGCTCAAAACGAAGATTATCGTCGGCGAGCCGAGAGAGGGCTGGCACGACTTTAACGACGAGGTTAAGCTCTTCAGCAAGGAATTTGAACGCACCGAGGACAGTGCCTGCGGCAACGACAAGATGCTCATGTTCTTCACCTCCGGCACAACGGGCTATCCGAAAATCGCAACTCACAACTTTAAATATCCGCTCGGCCATTTTGTAACGGCCAACTACTGGCACTGCGTAAATCCCGACGGACTTCATCTGACAATCTCCGACACGGGCTGGGCAAAGGCTCTTTGGGGCAAGCTCTACGGACAGTGGCTTTGCGAGGCAGGCATATTTGTTTACGACTTCGACCGCTTCCACGCTTCCGACATTCTGCCGATGTTCAAGAAGTATAACATCACAACCTTCTGCGCACCGCCGACTATGTACAGAATGATGATCAAAGAGGACCTCACCAAGTATGACCTCAGCTCAATCGAGCATGCTACGATTGCAGGCGAAGCACTCAACCCCGAGGTTTTCCGCCAGCTCAACAAGCTCACCGGTCTCAAGGTTATGGAGGGCTTCGGCCAGAGCGAGACAACTCTCGTTGTCGGCAATCTCTTCGGCTCGGAGCACAAGCTCGGCTCAATGGGCAAGCCTGTTCCGACCTTTGACGTTGACATCGTTGACCCCGACGGAAAGAGCGTCGGCGTAGGTCAGGAGGGCGAGATCGTAATCAAGGCCGAGCGTGACAAGGTTCCCTGCGGACTCTTTATCGGCTACTACGGCGACGAGGAAAAAACCTCCGAATGCTGGCATGACGGACTTTACCACACGGGCGACGTTGCATGGAGAGACGAGGACGGCTTCTACTGGTATGTCGGCCGAATTGACGACGTTATCAAATCCTCCGGCTACCGCATCGGACCGTTCGAGATTGAGAACGTTATCATGGAGCTTCCGTATGTTCTTGAATGCGGTGTTTCCGCCGCTCCCGACGAGGTAAGAGGTCAGGTCGTTAAGGCTTCAATCGTCCTTACAAAGGGCACTGAGCCGACCGAGGAACTCAAAAAAGAGATTCAGACCTACGTTAAGGAGCATACCGCACCTTATAAATACCCGAGAATCGTTGTATTCAAGGATGAGCTTCCCAAGACAACGAGCGGAAAGATAATCAGAAATAAGCTGTAAAAAATTCAAAAGCACGGTACGATACCCATTCGTGCCGTGTTTTTTTCTTTTCCCTCTTGACAAATCGGTCTACATAGCGTAGAATACAGTTAAACTACATGTTGTAGATCAATAGGAGGTGTTAAAATGAATGACCTTACAATGGGTGTAGCCGAATCACGCTTCGCCGATATCATCTGGGACAATGAGCCTATTTCTTCCTCGGAGCTTGTAAAAAAGAGTCTCGAACTGCTCCAATGGAAGAAAAGCACATCCTTTACGGTGCTGAAAAGGCTCTGCAACAAGGGCATTTTTCAGAATCAGAACGGTGTTGTAACCTCGCTCATTACTCGTGATGAATTTCACTCTGCTCAGAGCGAGCAATTCGTCGATGAAACCTTTAACGGCTCTTTGCCTGCATTTCTTGCGGCGTTTACGTCAAGGAAAAAGCTTTCCGACAAGGAGATTGCAGAAATCAAAAAGCTGATAGACGAACATGAGGAGGGCTGAAAATGGAGAATATTTTCTTTAAGCTTGTCAACATGAGCTTGGCGGCAAGCGTCGTAGCTGCCGTCGTCATTATCCTGCGCCTTGTTCTCAGAAAAGCTCCGAAGTGCATTTCCGTCGTTCTGTGGCTGCTGGTTGCTCTGCGGCTGATACTCCCCTTTTCAATCGAAAGCTCTTTCAGTATTATGCCGTCCTACGCCGTCACGCCCCAGGGTGTTGTTTCCTACGAAAAGACAGAAATAAACAGCACACCTACCGATGTCATCACCGTTACAAGCCCCTCGGGAGACAGCAAAGAATATCAAAAAACGAGCCTGACCGACTCCATGCCGATTGAGGTTGCTATATGGTTGGGCGGCATGGCGATAATGCTTGTATATGCACTGGCAAGCTACACCGCAATCAGAAAAAAAGTCAGCGAATCTGTTCCGCTGAAAGGCAATATTCGGCTGTGCGACAGAATTGCGACGCCGTTTATTCTCGGAATATTCCGGCCGAAAATCTATCTGCCAACCTCTATGAACGAATCGGATACCGCATACGTCACAGCGCATGAAAAAGCCCATCTCAGACATGGCGATCACATATGGAAGCCGCTTGGATTTCTTCTGCTGACCGTTTACTGGTTCAATCCTGTCATGTGGCTCGCTTACATTCTGCTTTGCCGAGACATTGAGCTTGCCTGCGACGAAAGGGTTATCGGTGAACTTGGTGCGGAAAGCAAAAAGCCGTATTCCGACGCCTTGCTTAATTGCAGTGCACCTCGCAGGAGCATATCGGCCTGTCCCCTCGCTTTCGGCGAAACAGGTGTTAAACAGCGAATCAAAAATGTTCTCAGCTATAAGAAGCCTGCCGTTTGGATAATAGCAGCCGCACTCATTTTGTGCATCGCCGCTTCGGTCTGTTTCCTGACAAATCCGACAGACGGAACACTTGACGCCGAAACGGCAAGCTATGTTGAAAAGCAGATAATTACTCAGGAATCGCCAACGCTATATCATGAAGCGAACGATTTTTCCGTCGCCTCATACAAGGTTCTAAGTACCAAAAAGAGAGGCAATTCAACGGAAATATATATGGTTGCACTCTACGAAAATTATGTTTACAATAATGGGCTGAGTGTGATTTCCGGCGGCTCAGGTCCGATGGTTATAACCGTGCAAAAGGCTGACAGCGGATATACCCTGAAAGAATATTGGACGCCGAGCATGGGTGCGGATTACAGCGATAGCATAAAAGAGAGATTTCCGCTGACCTTACAGTACGATGCTATCGGCAGCAGCAAATACGCAGCCGAGCTGATTGAAGAAAACCGTCAAAAAGCGGCGGCACATTATGGGGTAAGCGTTGACGACCTTGCGACCGAGCCGCAAGACGATACGTCGACAAGCACCACCGCTGTAACCTATTCCGAAAGCTATGTCTATACCTCGGATAAGGACAGAGCAAATTTATTGCTCGATTCCGACAAAATGAGCTTTGCATTTACATCCTTATGGCTCGACAGCCATTCCTACACCGGAACATATGAAAACGACGGCAAAAATATCACATTGAAAGCCGACAGCGGCACCGATACATTTGTGTTCAAAATCAACGGTGATGAATTGGTATTTGATGCGAGCCGCTCGTCAAAAATGCCGATGTATAAATACAGCGGCGCAGACGGAGCAAAAGCCGAGGTCTGCGTACCAGACGGCGCAAGGTTTGTTAAGGATTAACAGTTAAAGAAACATTCTCGTCTTCCTTGCATGGTTGCCAAGACCGGTTTCTGCTGACATTCTATCAGCCTTCCCCCCTTTGAGGGGAATGGCGGCGGTTTCATCTGACATTGGGTCGATGGGCATCGACCCCTACGGATTGTTCTCTAACCGTATCTCTGCGTAACATTATTTTTCCACACTTATCGTAGGGTGCCTACATCGCACCTTGAAATTCTTCTTTAATTTGCCTTTTCTTTATCCCCTCCGTCGCTCTGGCGACACCTCCCCTTGCAACAAGGGGAGGCTTATTCAGTTTCTGCTGAATTGAAATAAAATCAAGAAATTTACGTTTTATTCAGCCTCCCCTTAAATGATTTAAGGGGAGGTGGCTCGAAGAGCCGGAAGGGATAAAGATTAAATAATTCAATAAATTTCAGCAGACTTTCAAGAGAACCCCTCAGTCACGGACAAGCCGTGCCAACTCCCCTACAGGGGCGCCGAGTAGAGTTTCTTCTGACCTTGGGTCGATGTGGATCGGCACCTTGAAATACAATCTATTCTTTAATAAAAAATCTGTAACAAGCTTAACGGCTGTGCCTTGATTGACACAGCCGCTTTTCATTGGAATATAAACTTTATCTTATCCGCTTCGATTTCACGGATTTTTCCGTCCTTTTTATCCGATATCGCCGTACATTCGGTTTCCGGCGTGCGATATTTCAGAATGTAGCTTTCGCCGCTCGTTCTTGCCGATTCGGGCACGGTATAGCACACGGTTTTCAGCACCGAATAGAGCCTGATAAACGGACAAAAGCTTTCAGTCTGTTCTGTTGTATAGTCAATCTCCATGCCGTCATAGCCGAGCCGACAGCCGCTGTCGTCAACGCTGATTTCTATCCCCTTTATCGGCGATAGCATTTCAACGGTCATCACCCCGGTCTCGGCGTAATTTATCCTCGCCGAATAGTCCGTATCATTGTAGCTTGCGCTGACAATTCCGTTCGGCCTTAACGGTGTGACGCTCTCTTTCTTCACTTTTTTGCCGCACGAGGGCAGAAATATCATAATGCATACAAGCAATACAGCAAGGCTTTTCTTCAAATTTATCCCCGATTATTCAAAATTTGAAAGAACCTCCGCTATTTCGCCGATCATTTTTGTCGGAGTAACTCCGTGCATGGAGTATTTTTTCTGTACGTTATCTCCGCAAAGTCCGTGCACATACACGCCGGCAATCGTTGCTGACTGCAAGCTCATAGACTGACAAACAAAAGAGGAAATTATACCTGCCAAAACATCACCCGAACCGCCGGTTGCCATTCCTGCATTACCGGTACGGTTTATGTACACGCTTCCCGACGGCCCCGCAACAACGGTATTTGAACCCTTGAGGACGAGTATGCAGCCGTACCGGGTTGCAAAATTCCTTGCAGCTTTGACCCTGTTGCTCTGAATTTCTTCAATGCTCAGGCCTGTAAGTCTCGCCATCTCGCCCGGGTGCGGAGTCAAAATCAGCGGAGCGGAGGTTTCTTTCAATATATTTATATTAAATGAAACCGCATTTATTCCGTCTGCGTCGAGAATGATCGGTTTTTTTACGTTTGCAAGAATTCCGTTGACAAGGTGCACCGTGTCCTCGCAAAGGCCGAGTCCGCAGCCGAGAAGCACCGCCGTTGATTTATCGGCAAGCTCGATAATACGCTGCAAATTATTCGCCTTAAGAAATCCGTCAGCCGTTGAGGGCATCGGATTCATCAGCGGCTCCGTAAGCTTTGACGCAATCGCAGGATATGCCGGCTCCGGGAACACACAATCTACTATTCCAACGCCGCTTTCAACCGCCGCATTCGCCGCCATGACCGCTGCGCCCTGCATACTGCGGCTGCCGCAAACGCTCAAAAGTCTGCCGAAACTGCCCTTGTTTGCAACAGGGTCTCTCGGCTTAAAGAATCGCTTTATCTCGTTATGCTCGGCGGAAACAATCACATCCGAGCCGACAGCTTCATAGCATTTTTCATCAATGCCGATGTCAATGAGCGACACGATTCCGCACTGATCCGAAGCCGGTTTAAGAATATGCACCGGCTTGTAGCAGGTTATCGCAAGAGTGTAGTCCGCCTTGAAGAAGTCGGATTTTATCTCGCCGCTGTTGCCCTCAAGTCCGCTCGGAACGTCGACGGCAAATTTTTTCGCTCTCGACTTTGCTATATCATTGAAGAATTTTGATGTTGTTTCATCGAGCTTACCGTGGAATCCGATTCCGAAAACGCAGTCGACAATCGCCGTTGCACTCATGCATGCCGAAACGCAGGCATCATAATTCTGCGTGAGGTCAGAGACCAGCACGGGCTTATCCTCAAGATAAGCATACATAATTTTGGACTCATATGCCGTGGGATAGCCGTTAGTCAGCACAAGGCGGATTCCGTAGCCCTTGTCGCTGAGATTTTTGGCGATAACAAAACCGTCGCCGCCGTTTTTACCCGAGCCGCAGAGCACAGCGACCGTCTTTGCCGCAGTGTTCAAGCCGACGACGGTTGAGTGAATTTTTTCGGCGCAGGCATTGCCGGCATTTTCCATCATCTCGACATACGAAAGTCCGTTGACATCCGCATTTTCCTCGATGACACGCATCTGTTCACAGGTGTAAATGAGCATATTGAGTCTCCTTAAATTGTTTAGTGTTCATTGCATCGGTATGTTCAAAGAATTACAAATTTTCCACATACCAGTCAATCGCAAGCTTCAATCCGGAATCAAAATCGTAATCCGGGTCATAGCCGAGCATTTCACGAGCCTTGGATATATCGGCGTTGGAATGCTTGATGTCCCCTGCCCTGTCCGGGCCGAAATTCGGCTCAATATCCTTGCCGAGTGCACGGGTCAGCGAATGATAAATATCAATCAAATATTCACGTCCGCCGTAGGCTATGTTGAATGCATTGCCTGCCGCCTCGTGAGGTGCAAGGCAAGCCTTAAGATTCGCTTCGATAACATTCTCAATATATGTGAAATCTCTCGATTGCATTCCGTCGCCGTTAATTGTCGGCGTTTCGCCGTTCATGAGCATCTTGATAAACTTCGGAATAACCGCCGCATAAGCTCCGTCCGGGTCCTGACGTCTGCCGAAAACGTTGAAATACCTCATTCCGTAAGTGTCAAGGCCGTAGAGCCTTGTATAAAGCTTCGCAAATTCCTCGTCAACTCGCTTCGTCAGCGCATAGGGTGAGAGCAAATTGCCCTCCTGTCCCTCTTTTTTCGGAAGAACGGGATGATCGCCGTAAACGGAAGAGCTTGAAGCGTAGACAAATTTTTTAACTCCCTGCTGTCTCGCCGCTTCCATCATATTGAGCGTGCCCATGATGTTATTCTTTTCATAAAAGAGCGGCATTTCAATGCTTCTCGGCACGCTGCCCCACGCCGCCTGGTTGAGAACATAATCCACGCCCTCGCAGGCCGCCATGCATGTGTCAAGGTCTTTGATATCGCCCTTTATGAAGGTGTAATTCGGATCGTCAAGGAAAAGGTCAACGTTAGCCTGCTTGCCCGTCGAAAGGTCATCGAGACATTTGACCTTGTATCCCATTTTCAGTATCGCTTCGCAAAGATTAGAGCCGATAAAGCCTGCTCCGCCCGTTACGAGAAAAACCGAATCCTTCGGAAATTTTAAATCTGAATATCCCATATTGTCATCCCTTTACAGTCTCCAATAGTTGAAGCCCGCTTTCTCAAATTCATCTTTATCGTAAATTCCTTTAACGTCAAAAAGAATCTTGTTTTCGTTTTTGTCGGAATACATCGCCTTTATATCTTCAACGGAATATTCCTTGAAATCGTCATGATCGACGGCCACGAGAACCGCATCAAAATCTTTAAGCTCGGCTTTTGAAACAAGGTCAATGCCGTATTCCCTCTTCGCCTCCGCCTTGTCCGCCACGGGGTCATATACAGAGGTATGAATCTCATATGAACCAAGCTCGTTCAGAATGTCGATAACCTTTGTGTTTCTTGTGTCGGGGCAGTTGCCCTTAAAGGTAAGACCGAGCACCAGAACGTCAGCGTCCTTGACCTTGACATCGGCATGAATCATCTTCTTGACAAGCTCCTGAGCAACATATGCACCCATGCCGTCGTTTATTCGTCTGCCTGCCAAAATTATCCTCGAGTGATAGCCGATCTGTTCCGCCTTGTATGTCAGATAGTATGGGTCAACGCCTATGCAATGTCCGCCGACGAGGCCCGGTTCAAAGCTCAGGAAATTCCACTTTGTTCCCGCGGCTCTCAGAACGGCCTTTGTGTCAATGCCCATTCTGCTGAATATCATTGAAAGCTCATTGACGAATGCAATATTTATATCACGCTGGCTGTTTTCGATTACCTTGGCCGCCTCCGCAACCTTTATGCTCTCGGCACGGTAAACGCCGGCCTCAATAACAAGGCTGTAAACATCTGCGACCGTTTCAAGGGTTTCGTCGTCCATTCCGCTGACGATTTTCACTATATTCTCAAGTCGATGATTCTTATCGCCGGGATTGATTCTTTCGGGCGAATAACCGATTTTGAAATCAACGCCGCATTTAAGACCCGATTCCTTTTCAAGAATCGGAACGCAGATATCCTCCGTTACACCCGGATAAACCGTGGATTCATATACAACAACAGAGCCTTTTGTGAGGTTGCGACCGAGCACCTTGCTTGCACCGATAACGGGTGAAAGGTCGGGAACCTTATCGGGACGAACCGGAGTAGGCACGGCTACAATATGAAACCTTGCCTCTCTCAGTCGGGTTTCATCGCTTGTGAAATCGACATTGCATTTCTGTATAGCCTCGTCGCCGACCTCCTTTGTCGGGTCCTTGCCGCCGATATAGGTTTGGATTTTCTTATCGTTTATATCAAATCCGATAACATCAACCTTTTTCGAAAAAGCAACGGCAATGGGCAGTCCGACATAGCCGAGACCGACCAGCGAAAGCTTTTCTTCTCTGTTGACAATTTTATTGTATAAATCCATTTTTCAACCCTCCGTGAAAAATTTGACAGTCACTGATTATATTTATTTAATTATATCATTTCGAGCTGATTTGTGCAATAAAAAATCGCAGTTTTTGCGGTTTGCGGCGTTGTTTTCGTTGCAAAACAACAGATTTTGTGATATTATAGGTTACAGAATATAAGCGGAGGCACGAAAATGAGCAATAACATTTCAATCAAGACAAGAGCGGTCGGCGGATTTGACAAAAAGCAGGTGGACGAATACCTGAACTCGCTCGCCGAGGAATACGAAAAGTCGGTTTCAAAAGAGGATATTGCCAAGCTTCGTGACGAGATAGCCGAGCTGAAAAAATCACTTCGTGAGAAGGATAAAGAGCTTTCCGAATTGAAAGAAAAGCTCGACGGGTTTGATAAGGGCGGCGAGAATAAGCCCGATTTTGACAATCTCAGCAGCTCGGCGAAGAAATTTACCGACGCTCATAACGAGGTGGTTCGCATTGCCGATGAAACCAGCAAGTATATAAACTCAACAGAGCGTAAGCTCCCCTCCCTGCTCAAAAACCTTTCGGCCGTAACCAAGAATATCGACAGTCTCAATGACGAGCTTTCGGAAATCACAAAGCAACTTGATTCGATTGAGATCACTCCGCCGCTTGAGGTTGAAGCTCAGGCAAACGAACCCGAGGAGTTCAATATTTTCGATCAGGATTTTGACAGTTAAAAAGCAGAACCGCCGTTAAATCGGCGGTTTTATTTTTCGCTTTCTGCAAACTTTCCTTGCCTCCCCTGCAGGGGAGGTCTGATGAAACCTCACTCCCTCAGTCAGCTTTGCTAAAAAGGAGCCAAGCAGTTTTTCTTCTGCCCTTGGGTCGATGTGGGCATCGACCCCTACGAATTGTTCGGTTCTTGCATATCATCGTAGGGTGCGATGCCCATCATCGCACCGAGAAAGTATGATAGCATTATATTTCGACACTGAATATTCGTGGCCTCCCTCTTGAGGGAGGTGGCACGACGAAGTCGTGACGGA
>OLHG01000456.1_pt1 | contig 28978 bp, 22 predicted proteins | sample 1605971 | NCBI WGS metagenome assembly OLHG01 (sample SAMN03283289) | human gut metagenome | biome: human-associated habitat; material: feces | host: Homo sapiens | place: Peru | collected 2012 | reverse complement strand
CTTCGTTATCAGCATTACAAGAGAATATTAAATCTTTATACCAATCTATTAAATCAAATGATAATTCATCTTCATAGTCGACTTCTGAATTTATTATATCATCGTAATGTGAACAACATTTTAATATTTTTTTTACATTAGATATATCTATAGTTTGTGTAATCATAGGCTCTCCTTTATTTTACACTTACATTATAGCAATAGTTTATTTATTTGTAAAGATATTCGACATATTTGGATAATATATTATATTCACTTTAATTCTAAGGTATTAAAGTGTTGTTATTAGCCTATAGTCTAATAACAATGTATCTACATACCCATTATATATAAGCCATAAATATATACTTATATATCTTTAAGAAGAAAAAGAAACAGTCATTAAACTATTTCTTTAGTAAATTATTTATTCTTTCAATAATTCTATCTTTTCCTAATAATTTCATTATTTCATATAAATCAGGAGTCATACTCTTACTAGTTAAAGCCACTCTTAGTACTGTAGAAATATCAGCAACTGATCCTTTATAATTATCTGGATTTTCTTTATATTCTTTCATATTACTACAATAGCCTAAACTATCAGTTAATAGTTTAATATTATTAAACCATACTTCTTTATCAGTTACATCATAATATTTATCTATATAAGTATTTAATATAGTACTTATTTCTTCTTTATCAGTAATACTACCCCATTCATAAGTATCAGGATTATATAACTCATCATACATATAGAATATTTGTCCTTTTACTTCACTAAAACTAGCATAATCTTTTCTAGGTTTCTTTTGTTCTCTTTCTATATTTAATATATTTTTGGTATATTCTTCATACTTAGTAATTAATTCATAGAAGTCTTTATCATATTCTTTGGACCATTTAGATAATTCATTATATACCTCATCTTTAGTCATTTTACTAATATAATTTCTAGATATATTATTTAATTTCTCTAAGTCATATAATGCTCCTGATGGAGACATTTTCTTAGGTGAGAAAGTAAAATCTAAGAAAGTCTTATCTGGATTAGCATTATGCCACTCTTCATAATTAGAATTAATAATTGTCATTAATGATTCTATTACTGCAATAATAGGATAACCTTTTTCACTATAGAAACTCATTGAGGCTTCAGGATCTTTTCTCTTACTTATCTTTCTCTTAATATCACCATCTTGTTTCATAATAAGTGGTGTATGAATATATTTAGGCGGTTTTAATCCTAATGCTCTAAACATCTCAATATGTTTAGTAACGCTAGGTAACCACTCTTCTCCTCTTACGACATGAGTAGTATGCATTAAATGGTCATCTACTACATGAGCAAAATGATAAGTAGGAAGCATACTATCACTTTTCATTATTACATCATCAGTATCATTTTCACTCAAACTAAGTTTACCTTTAGTTAAATCTTCAAAAATAATCTTATTATTAAAATCTCCTTCAGATTTAAATCTTATAACATAAGGTTCACCATTCTTAATTCTTTCGATAGCAGTATCTACATTAATATTTCTACATCTAGCATATCTTCCATAATATCCAGTTCGCATTTTCTTTTCTTCTTGATTTTTTCTTAATTCATCTAATTCTTCTCTAGTACAAAAACATGGATATGCTCTTCCTATTTCAATTAATTTCTTAATATAAGCATGATATATATCTTTTCTTTCACTTTGAATATAAGGACCATAATTACCTACTATTTCGCCTTTATATTCATATTCATCAGGTACTATTCCATATTCTCTTAAAGTAGCCATTATTAGTTCTACTGCTGAATCTACCTCTCTTAACTTATCGGTATCTTCATTTCTAAGATAGAATATTCCGCCAGAGTTTTTAGCAAGTACATAATCAGTAAGTGCTTGATAAAATCCTCCAATATGCATATACCCTGTTGGACTAGGAGCAAATCTTGTTACTTTTTCTCCTTCTTTTAATTCTCTTTCTGGATATAAGCTCTCATAATAATCTACATCGTGCTCTAAGTTAGGAAATATTAAATCTGCTAAATCTTTATTTGTCATAAAATCACATCCTTTAATTTTTTTATTATTTATATTAGGTATACATTATACCCACTTCTTCTTTAGATAAATATAATATCTATGAAAGGAGAATGGTATTATGTACGGATATGGATATCCAGGCTATGGTTGTGGTTACAACAATGGTGGATACTGGATAATTATAGTTGTTCTAATTATATTCTTTGTTTTATTCTGGGGTAATGGTTCTTGCGGATGTAGAAGAAATAATTGTTGCAACTAATTTAAATAAAGCCCTTTAACTTAAGGGCTATTTTTTTATTTGGTTGCCCTGGTTAGATTCGAACTAACGCATGTCAGAGTCAGAGTCTGATGCCTTACCGCTTGGCTACAGGGCAGTAACAACAATATAATTATAGCATTATCCTTGTTGTTATTCAAGTATTTTTTTTTAAAAATAAAAGACCATTATTCATGATCTTTTATACTAATAGTCTTCTTAGTTTCAATTTCTTTCTTTTTAGGAGCACTAACTACTAGAACACCATTCTTGAAACTAGCATCTATCTCGTCTTCGCTTACATCTCCTAGATAGAAGGTTCTAGTTACTTTGCTATAACTCTTTCTTTCACGATGTAAGTATTTTTTATTTTCTTCTTTCTCATTTTCTTTTTCGAAAGTAACTGATAATTCACCTTTATCGATAGATAAGCTTATATCATCTTTTGTATATCCTGGTGCTTCCATCTCAACAAAGATTTTACCATCTTTCTCAAAAACATCACACTTTACTGTTTCTTCTCCTTTGAAGAAACTATCGTCAAAAAATAATCTACTTGGCAACATAATAATCACATTCCTTTCTTAATTTTTATTTATCTGCCATTATATCACACATAAGATTACTCATTTCAGTAGGATTATCGATAGGTAATCCTTCAATTAATCTTGCTTCAAAGTAAATAACCTTTGTGTATTTCTCAAATTCTTCTTTGTTATCTTTATATAACTCTTTTAATTTATCCGCTATTTTATGATTAGAATTTATCTCTAATACTTCGCTTGCCTTAATCTTTTCACCAGTAGGCATAGAGTTAATTACTTTTTCCATTGAAGTAGATACTTCTCCTTCCGTAGTTAAACATACTGGATGATTCTTTAACTTACTAGTAAATTTTACTTCTTTAACAGAATCTCCTAATAAGTCTTTCATACTAGATAACATATCTTTATTATTATCATTTATTTCATTTATATGCTTCTTTTCTTCTTCAGTAGAAATATCAGTATTTTCACTAGATACATTAACAAATTTCTTACTATTGTATTCTGCTAATGTTATAATAGTAAACTCATCAACATATTCAGTTAAATATAATACCTCGTACTTATCTTTAACACTTTCTACTTGAGGCATCATATCTATTTTATCTACTGATTCACCGCAAGCATAATAAATAGATTCTTGACCCTCTTTCATTCTTTCAGTATATTCTTTTAAAGTAGTTAATTTCTTATCTTTAGATGAATAGAACATAACTAAATCAGATAACTTATCTTTATTTATTCCATAGTCATTATAAATACCAAATTTTAGACCCATACCAAAGGCTTTATAGAACTCTTCATATTTATCTCTTTCATCACTTAACATAGATAATAGTTCTTTCTTTATCTTTGACTCGATGCTTTTAGCAATTAACTTAATATTCTTATTATCTTGTAGTGTTTCTCTTGATATATTAAGAGGAATATCTTCAGTATCAATAACTCCCTTGACAAAACTAAAGTAATCTGGTAATAAATCACTACATTTATCCATTATTAATACACCATTAGTATATAGTGCTAAACCTTTTTCATACTCTTTACTATAGAAGTCATATGGAGCATGACTTGGTATAAATAGTAATGCTGTAAAATTAACATTTCCTTCCATATTGAAATGTAATACTTTTAGAGGTTCTTCATAATCATGGAATCTATCTTGATAAAAGTTATTATATTCTTCATTCTTAATATTCTTTTTATCTTTCTTCCATAATGGTACCATACTATTTAAAGTAGCCTCTTCAGTATATGTTTCATATTCATCAGAATCTTCTTTCTTTCTAGTATTCTCTACCATCATTTTAATAGGATAACTAATATAGTCAGAATATTTCTTAATAATACTTCTAATCTTATATTCAGTTAAGAAATCACTATAATTATAATCTTCAGTATCTTTCTTTAGATATAAAGTTATCTTAGTACCAGTAGTTTCTTTCTTACCTTTAGAAATAGTATAGCCATCTACGCCAGTACTTTCCCAAATATGTGAATCTTCATCTTTATATGATTTAGATTCTACAACTACTTTATCACTTACCATAAAGGCTGAGTAGAAACCTACACCGAACTGACCAATGATATTAACATCATCTTTACCATCATTTTCTTCTTTAAAATGAAGTGAACCTGACTCTGCGATTACACCAAGATTATTTTCTAGTTCATCTTCAGTCATACCACAGCCATTATCAGTAATAGTAAGTGTTCTGGCTTCTTTATCTAAGTCTATCTTAATTTCCAAATCATTCTTCTTAACTTTTATATCTTTATTAGTTAATGATAAATAATATAATTTATCTAAAGCATCACTAGCATTAGAAATTAATTCTCTTAAGAATATTTCTTTATTAGTATAAATACTATTTATCATTAGGTCTAATACTCTTTTACTTTCTGTCTTAAATTCTCTTTTTTTCATTGTATACATCTCCTAAATCTTACATATATAATTATAGCACTAAATTAGCAATTGTCAATAGTAATTGCTAATTTTATATTAAATTATATTCAGTATATAGATACGGCTTATATATAATAGACTTTATTTTGAGACTACAGGCTCAAAATACCCTCTAAGACTATGACTTAGAGGGAATAAATAAAATAACTAGAAGTTAAACTCCTAGTTATTTCTTATTTTTTCAATATAATTATTAACTTTAGATGCCCACATAGGATCTTCAGCATACTTAGGATTCATTTCTTCCGCAGTATATAGACCATAGTCGACATATTTATTTTTAATGTTTGCTATAAAACCATATATACCTTCTTCAAGAGTATCATAGGCTCTATAACTACCACATCCTTCACCTTTTTGTCCTCCGACATTATTACATGCCTTTAAAAGATAAGAACAATTCCAAGTACATCCTGTCTCGTGCATTGATATAGCCACCGCTAGATAAGGGTCTACTCCAAGTTCTAGTGAATATGTAGCATAAGCATAACCCATGTTTGTTAAATCAGAAGATAAAGTTCTATTTAACTTTTCAACTAACTCATCATAAGTCATACCTTCATATACTTCTATTCTTTCTTCCTTTACTTCTACTTCAGGAGTAGAAGTAATCTCATTATCAACCATTTTATCATTCATAGTAGCAGGATCCATTAAAGACTCCGCTAATACAATATCATTCTTTTTATTAATGTTATCATAGTACACTATGGCACTAGTAATTCCTAAAGTTAATATTGAAGCCATTAACACTCCTAAGAGCTTACTTGGTTTCATTTCATTCACTTCTTTCCGTCTTTTTGAAAAGACGTTCTCTATTATAGCAGATTTCGCTATTCTTGTCAAATTAGATAACTCTTCTGACATCTATAATAGGCATTATATACAAACTTGTTACTACTATTCCAACGTTTGAATTTAGTGCATGTACTAATTTTCCATCGCCAATGTATAATGCGGCATGGCATACTACTCCATCATATCCAGACACTATTATATCACCAGGCATAATATCCTCAAGACTTATATGTCTTCCAGCATAAGCCTGCTCTGGAGCACTTCTAGGAAGATATACTCCATAATTTGCAAATACTAATTTAGTAAATCCTGAACAATCAGTTCCACTAGTTAATGAATTACCCCCATAAACATAAGGATTTCCAACGAACTGAAGAGCATAGTTTACAACCTGATTAGAAATTATCTCGTTATAGGGAATAGTTTCTTCTTCTACCGCTAAAGTCACACTATATGCACTATTCTCTAAACTAATTAATTTTTCATCAGCCTTTTGTTCTTTTACTTCTTCTTTATTTTCTTCTTCTTTCTTTTTATCTTGTTCTTTCTTTAACTCTTCACCAGGAATAGATAACATTTCCATGGTAATGTCTTCTTTATTCTTAATCTCACTCATAGTGAATAATTCATTAGTAAGAACAATTTCTTGTTCGCTCCCCTTAATATTGCTATCGTAAAATGCATAACATAAAACTCCTAAGATAAGAGTCAGCGCTGCAATTTCCATTTTATGTTTTTTCACTTCTACACCTCATTATTTTTTTAGCGGACGTTTTATATCTTATCACAAATTAATAGTACTTGTCAAACGTAAATTTATAAGCACGTATAAAATAAGGAAAAAATAGGAATTGTAAAATTCCTATTTATTAACTAGTAGTTAATATCTAGCTAGTTTTATTCTTTCTAAATATTGGTAATAATCTTCTCTTTTTTGACTCATTTATTGGTATATTAAATCTATTATTTTTACTGCGAAAGTAGGTATAAATATTCTCTTTAAAGATATTTTCTTCACAGTAGGATATTTCTTCTTTAGTTCCTGATAGAGTGTCCTCTATAAAAGTATTTTTAAGATTTAATTTTATAATTCTTTGAGAATTTGGAGTTGTAATAATTAAGCTTTGATACTCTGCTCCTACGGTATGACCATCATAATTATTTATATTAGTATTAACTTTTAACATGAGAGCATTGTCCTTATATACTTCCATTTTAGTTAGTACATAATATGGATATGACGTTCTCTCAAGCGTATAATAGATGGTATATTTATCTATTATTTCACTATATATTTTTAAGCTTTTAGTATCTAGTATAGTTTCCATATTTTCCTCCGGTAAGTAGTATAATACCATATTATTTTATATTTATCAATTACCAAATATAAGTGTTACAATAACTACTGATAAAATTATACTTATTAAATCTGAAAGTAGACCTACTATTAGGGAATATTTTATTTTTTTTACTCCTATACTAGCAAAATACAAACTTATTATATATATGGTTGTATCGGTACTACCTTGCATTACTGAGGCTACTCTTCCTATAAATGAATCAGGTCCATAGTTATTTAATATTTCACTTAACATACTTAGAGATGCACTACCAGATATTGGCCTTAAAATAGCTAAAGATAATACCTCTACTGGAAAAGATATCTTATTAAATAAAGGTTTTAGTGTATTAGATAAATCTAAAATAAAACCACTATTAGTAAGTAAATTAATGGCTATTATCATAGCAAATATGGTAGGAAATAAGTTAATACTACTCTTTAATCCTTCTTTTACTCCTAGTAAGAAAGTATCAAATATATCTACTTTCTTATATAGACCATAAATTAGTATTATGATAACTATTATTGGCATTAAATAATTAAACATAATGTCTTCTCCAAATAAAATAGAATAATCTATCTATTAATAAACCAATAAATGATGATAAAAAAGTAGTAATGATACAGGCTGTCATTATTTCAGTAGGATTATTTGATCCTGAGGCTATTCTGAGTGATATTACAGTAGTAGGAATTATAGTTACTGAAGAAGTATTAATTACTAAAAATGTTATCATACTACGTGAAGCAATATCACTATTATTATTTAACTCTTTTAATCTAGTCATAGCCTTTATGCCAAAAGGAGTAGCAGCATTACCTAGTCCAAGCATATTCATAACTATATTTGATGATATATATGCAATAGCGGGATCTCCCTTAGGTATCTCAGGAAATACTACTCTAATAATCTTAGATAATTTATTAGATATAATATTTAGTAGTCCAGAAGAGTCCGCTATTTTCATAGTACCAAGCCACAAACACATAAGAGGTACTAAATTAATAATTATATCTATTCCTTTAGTACCTGATGTTATTAAATTATTAGTAAGATTATTGTCTCCTTTTATAATGCTAATTATTACTCCTAGTACTATAAATACTCCCCATATATAGTTAATCATTAAACCACTTCTTTATTTTAGTAAAGATACTTTCTTTCTTATATTTAGCATTATTCTTTATTATATAGATATCTTCTTCATAAAGAAGAGTATCTCCTAGTAGAATTCTATTCTTACCTATCTTTTCATAGCTATGGTAATCTTTCTTCTTTTCTAAAACTATATGACTAGTAAGAGATTTTGTCTCACTCTTTAATAGGGGTACATATAAATCATTCTTTATATAGAAGGTACTATCTTTATAATAAGTATCTCCATATACTTTAAATTTATTTTTATTTAATACTTTATAGGGATAATATTTGTCTTTAGCATAATTATATAACTCTATATGAGTATTCCAATCATCAGAGTCTCTTATTGTTACCACAATTAATTTCATATTATCAATATCTGCTGTACTAACTAGTGTTCTACCTGACTCTTCAGTATAACCTGTTTTACCTCCGGTTATATAGTCATATCTAAGTAATTTATTCTTATTATTCCAGACATAAGTCTTCTTATTAGTAGTTACCTTATATTTCTTAGTACCAACTATTTCTCTATAGGCATCATTTTTCATTGCATATCTAGTAAGAAGAGCCATGTCATAGACTGAAGAATAGTTACCATGAGGTGTAGGAAGTCCGCTGGGATTATAAAAGATAGTATTCTTCATACCTAGTTCTTTGGCCTTGTTATTCATTAAATTTACAAACTCTTCATCACTACCACTGACATAGTTTGCAATCATTGTCGCGGCATCATTACCGCTACGAAGCATTAATCCATATACTAAATCTTTTAATTTTATTTCTTCCCCTACTTCTATATAAATACCAGAGCCATAGGCCTTTAAAACAGATTCATCTACAGTTACTATATCGTCTAGTTTACCACTTTCTATTGCTATAGTAGCAGTCATTATCTTAGTAATTGAGGCTATTAATCTTTTACTATGCATATCTTTAGATAATAATACTCTTCCTGTAGTTTCATCCATTAATATATAGGAAGATGCACTACCAGTACTTGCCTTTACTCTAGGAATTAATAACATAAATAAACAACATAATACTACAAATACTTTTTTCATATACTCACCTATAAAATAGTATGAAAAAAGGACTTTGTTTAGTCCTTTTAATTGGTAAAGGTATTGATCATTGTGCCGTTTAATGTCAAATAAATTGTTTTTTGATCTATAAACTAAAACAAGGAAGACAATAAGGCTTCCTTGTTCCTCTTAAGACCTTAGGCTTAAGAGGCATTATTTAATTCTTTTACTTTAATATTATTATTAATAGATTTAACTATATTTCTATATTTAGTATATACTTCTTTATAATTAGATAAATAATTAGAATCAATAATAGAAAAAGGTATTACCTTAAAATCAGTATAATTACTAGTATAATAAGTATATAATAGTTCACTCTCTAAATTATTAATAGATATCTTACTAGTAGTACTATCCTTCTCTATATCTAAACTAACCATAAGTCCTACTCTATTAGCAGTATTAACAACTTCGTGAGCAGATATAAAATTACCCAGAGAATATATAACTAAAGTATTATTAATATAAGTAATAGGTTGTATTACATGAGGATGTGTACCAATAATAATATCTACTCCATTATCACTTAAAAATTTAGCCATATCTTCCTGATATTTATTTGGAGTAAATTCATATTCAGTACCCCAATGCATAGCCACAATTAAAACATCTACTTTATCTCTTACTCTATTTATATCTTCTTTTACTATATTTTTATATTCTTGATATTTAGTATCAGTATCAGGATTATTACCAGTACAAGGCCATGCATTAACTAGGTATTCCTTACCACTTGGAACCTTAATACCATTAGTACCATAAGTATAATTAAGCATTGTATAAGTAATATTATTCTTCTTAAGTATATGTACTTCATTTCTCTCTTCAGTACTAGCGTATGATCCTACCGCTAGAACATTAGATTTATTATTCCAATAATTCCTTGAACTAAGTACTGCCTTTTCACCTCTATCAAGAGTATGATTAGTGGCTAAACTTACTAAATTAAATCCAGCATCAATCATATCATTTCCTACTTCGTATGGTGAATTAAAAGCAGGATAACTACTTACGCCAATATCACTTCCACCAAGTATTGTTTCTTGATTGTAATAGCCAATATCATAATTACTAACTATCTTTTTGATGTTTTCATACATAGGTTTAAAATCATAACCATTATAATTAGCATTCTTTCTTGCTTCTTTATATATCTTATCATGAATAAGATTATCTCCAACCATAATAAGAGATATCTTATCATTTTCTTTTACTTCTTCTTTAATATCTTCTTTAACATTATTATTCTTATTACCAAATTTATATATAATAATACCACTAAGTAAAATTATTAAGGCTATGATAAATATAAATCTTAATAATTTCTTTTTATTTATTCTTCTTTTTCTACTCATATAACCTCACATTCCTACTGAAAGATTTTTCTATATTTTGTAAAATCTTTCAGTACGTTTTATTCTTTAAAAGGAAGACATAGTCTTCCTAATATATTATTTACTATTCATATGCTGGAACCACATGCATATTGCTATCATACTTTTGTATAACTGTCCTATAAGTTTCATAAGTTTTCATATAACTTGGTAAATAATCTTTAATCTTTTCATTAGAGAATGGTACTACTTTAAAGTTTCTCCAATTCTTATAATAAGTATAAATAAGTTCAGTACTAACATCACTAATTTTAATGGTTTTATCATTACCTTTAACAGTTTTAGTAATCTTAAAACCAGTCATAGCACCAACCATACATTTATAATTAGTACAAGTATCTTGATTTTGGTATTGAGCGGATATTAAGTTACCTAAAGAATATATAACTAAGGTATCATTGATATAAGTAACTGGCTGAATAACATGCGGATGTGTACCAATTATTACATCTACACCATTATCACTTAAGAACTGAGCCATATCTTTTTCATATCGTGTAGGTTCATGAGTATATTCAACACCCCAGTGCATAGCCACGATTAGAACATCTACTTTATCTCTTACTCTATCTATATCTTCTTTTATTGTATTTTTATATTCTTGATACTTAGTATCAACATCAGGATTATTAATATTATCAGTATCTGTAGGCCATACATTAACTAAGTATTCTTTACCGCTGGGAACTCTAATACCATTAGTACCATAAGTATAATTAAGCATTGTATAAGTAATACCGTTAGCTTCTTCTACATGTACTTCATTTCTCTCTTCAATACTAGAGTATGATCCTACCGCTAGAACATTAGATTTACTATTCCAATAGTTTCTCGAATTAAGTACTGCTTTCTCACCACTATCAAGAGTATGATTAGTGGCTAGACTTACTAAATTAAATCCGGCATCTATCATTGCATCTCCTACTTCATATGGAGAATTAAATACTGGATAACTCTTTAATCCTAGTTCTGTTCCTCCTAGTATTGTTTCTTGATTATAATATTTTATGTCATAATTACTAACAATTGGTTTGATTAGTTCATACATTGGTTTAAAATCATAACCACTATAATTAGCATTCTTATTAGCATCTTGATATAAACTAGAATGAATTAAATTATCTCCTGCTGTTATAACACTTGCAGTATATACTTTTTCTTTTTCTTCTTCACTAGGTTTATTAATAGGCTTATCATTACTACTCTTAAGTAAATATTTAATACCAAAATAAGTACTAATAGCTAGTCCTATACCAAGTACAATGACAAGAATTAATCTACCTACTTTTAACCTTCTTTTTACCCTTCTTTTCTTCATTACCATAAAACTCCTTTATTACCTTAGTATCTTTAAAGAATACCACTTCACCAGTCATTGTATTAACATTTAACAACTTAGCATTAAAAGTATCCCCTATAAATATTTTTTCCCCCTTATCACTATATATAGAACAGCCATCTTTATTAACATGGTAATAACTTCTATTAAAGAATACTTTACCATATACCATTTTATCAGGATATAACACTAATAAATAATTATCATAAATACCTGCGACCATAACATCAAAGTATTGTTTTTCATATTGTTTCATAAATTCAGCTTTTCTAATATCATCTAATTTTCTCTCAGCTTTAATTGCTCTAAGTTCTGAAGAGGTAGCTATCTTAGCTATAAGAGGAGTTATTTTCTCCCACTTTCTTCTAGCATAATCTACACCTTTAGTAATAGCATCATTTAATATTCTTTGATTAATAGTATCCGCTATTCTTCTAATTGGAGAAGTACCCGTAGAATAAGCACCCATTCCTAAAGCAAAATGTCCAACATTACATGATGAATATTTAGCCTTAGACTGTCCCATAATAGCCATCTTATCATATATAACTTTCTCACCAGAATCAGCATATACCTTCTGTACCCTTTTAATATCTTCCGCAGTAAAATCTTTCTTCTTATTGATATTAATCTTATATCCTTTTTTCTTAAGCAAATTAATCCAAGTACATATCTTTTCATCATTAGGTTTGTCATGAAATCTAGATATAAATGGTAAATTATTCTTAATAAAATAATCAGTCATACACATATTATGAAGTAACATTAAAAATTCTATTAACTCTTCAGCCTTACCTTGATGTCTTTCTTTAATATCAATAATATTATTATTTTCAAAGAAGAACTTAACTTCATCAGAAGTAAACTCTAAGAATCCTTCATTAAGCATCTTTCTCTTAACTTTCATCGCAGAATCATATAAATCATCTAACATATCTATATAATCTTCATAACCTTCAAGTATAATATTATCCTCTAAATACTTATTAACTTCTCCATAAGTCATTCTCTTTCTATTATTGATTACTGCTTCATTAAATTTATAGTTAAGTACCTTGCCAGAATTATCTATTTTAATACTTGCAGATACTGCATATCTATCTTCTCCAGGTACTAATGAGCAGATACCATTAGATAAGTTTTCATGCATCATAGGACTAGCGCATCCTGGAAAGTACACTGAAATGCCTCTTGCTAAAGTTTCATCCCACATAGCACTTCTATCTTTAATATATCTATTAGGATCAGCAATTTGAACATATATAGTATTATTGTGATAACTAACAGCATCATCAAAGTCTTTAGTATCATCGCCATCAATAGTAACTGAAGTTATACCTCTTTGATCTTTCAAACCATTTCTTTTAGCTTCATTAATTTCTTCTTCGCTTAAAGACATTTCTATTTTACTAACTTCCTCAAGATATTTATCACTAAAACTAATAGGAAATCCATTTAAAGCAAGTACTTCCTTTTCTACTGCTCCTGGATCGTCTTTATGTCCTATTACCTCTTTAACAGTATTATATTCACCACTTATTAGTAATCTTGTTCCAAGGGGATATATATCCTTTAAAAATATATCTAACTTGCCATCACATCTTGCGACATAATTTTTACCATCCTTTACTACCTCTGCTACATAGTCATAATACTTCCTATCGATTATTTTAACTACTTTAGCCATACCTCTTTGATTATAAGGCTCTACTAGTACTGTGTCATTATGAGCTAGTTTTCCTTTATCTTTATAGACAACATCATACTCAGTGCCATTATCAAGTACTACAATTGCACCTTTTCTACTAGTAATCTTAATGGTACCTTTCTTTAAACTAGTATTAGAAACAAGTATATATTTATCATTATTATTCTTATATACTATTCCTTCTTTTCCTAGTAATCTCAAAGTATTATGTACTTCTTCCTTATCTTCACCTAAGATACCCGCTATCTCTTTAACCCCTAAATTATTATTCTTCTTGATACTTAAAAGTTCTATTATTTTACTTTCCATTTTCTACTCCTTTTACTTTTTAGTATCATTTTTCTTATTCTTTTTATTTTTTCCCTCTTCATATATTTCAAAGTCAATAGTACTCTTATCTTTATCAGCACTAACAACTTTTACTACCACTTTATCACCAAAAGCATATTTTCTCTTACTCCTCTTGCCTAATAATGCCATTAAATCAGGATTATATATAAAGTAATCATCTTTAATATCCTCTACTCTTACTAATCCTTCAACTGTGTTATCAAGTTCCACAAAGAAGCCAAACTCTTGTACACCACTTATTATGCCTTCATATACTTCACCAATATGATCCATCATATATTCAGCTTTCTTCATCTTATCTACATCTCTTTCACAGTTCTGAGCTTCTTGCTCTCTAATGCTTAAATGTTCAGTAGCTACTGGCAAATATTCTTTATTCTTATTTATTATATCTTCACTATAATTGTAGTTATATTCTCTAATTAATCTATGAAGTATTAAGTCAGGATATCTTCTTATTGGAGAAGTAAAGTGACTATAGCACTTACTTCCAAGTCCAAAGTGTCCTATATTAACATCCGAGTAGATAGCCTTAGCTTGACTACGAATAGCCATATCATGTAATACTTTAACTTCTGGTACATTTTCTAAACTATTTAATATCTTTTGCAAATCTTTAGGAGTCTCTATCTTACTTTTACCTACTGGAGTATATCCATGTAAACTTAGAAACTTAATAAATTCTTCTATTCTCTTTTCATTAGGTTTATCGTGTACTCTATATATACCAGGTAAATTCTTATAAAAGATTGAACCTGCGACTGTCTCATTTGCCACAATCATAAAGTTTTCTATTAACTGTTCACCAGTTCTTTGCTCTCTAGCCTTAATATCTATAGGATGACAAGCATCATCTACAATGATCTTAGCCTCATCAGATTCAAATTCAATATAACCTCTATTAATCATTTTCTTTCTAAGTATTTTAGATAGTTCTTCCATTACTATTAAAGTATCAGCAAATTTTTCATATCCATCAGGAATAATATTATCTTCAAGAATAAGATTAACATTATCATACGTCATTTTCTTTCTGCTTCTTATTATTGAAGGGGTAATTTCATACTTAGTAACATTACCTTTACTATCAATATGCATAATACAGCTCATAGCGAATCTATCTTCATTTTCGTTAAGTGAACATATACCATTGGATAATTTGTGAGGTAACATTGGAAGTACTCTATCCACTAGATATACTGAAGTACCTCTAAAATATGCTTCTTCATCTATCTTAGTACCTTCTTTTACATAATAGGAAACATCGGCAATATGAACACCAAGTATATATTCATTATCACTAATTTTCTCTATAGATACAGCATCATCTATATCTTTAGTATCTGCTCCATCAATAGTAAATATTATTTCATCTCTTAAGTCTCTTCTACCACTAGTTAAACCTTCATTTATATCATTACTACTTAAAAACTGTGGTATACTCTCTAACTCATCTATTACTTCTTTAGGAAACTCAGGATTAAAATTATATTCATAGACAAAAGATAAAATATCTACACCAACGTCATTTTTATGACCTATAATCTTAGTAATTTTACCTACTCTATTGCCTTCTTTTAAAGGTTCTACAACTACCTTATGGCCTTCGACAGCACCATTTAAATAATCTCTTGGTATATATATATTCTTACCTTTCTTATCGGGTTTAACAAAATAATCACCATCTATTAAGATAACTTCTCCTACTAAAGGATCATAGTTTCTTTTAATTACTCTAATAATTTTACCTTCAGGTTTTAATGGATCTTTATTTAAATATTCAAATAATACTGTATCGCCATCTTGGGCTCCATTTATATTTTTTTCATTAACATAAACATCTTTAGCATCTTTATCAATCTCAATAAAACCAAAACCTTTATCATTTAAAATTAAATCCCCTTTTACTAAATGACTATTTTCTAATAATAAATACTTATTCTTTCTTTCACTATAGTATAAAATACCCTCACTAACTAATTCATCTAGAGTATTTTCTAATCTTTGATATTCCTCTATAGTATTTAAAAGTAATTTATCATTAATTTCCATAATTGTAAGAGAAGTATTTTCATTTAGTAGTTCTATTATTCTTTCTTTCATAATTCCTCCCTATTACGCAAAATAGACTTAATTACTTAAGTCTATTTCTATTTTAACTATATTGATATTATTAAACATAATATAAAGAAAGAAAACCCAAGTACATAAGTAAGTCTAGTTATAAATAGTTCAAATCCTCTCTCTTTCCTATTAGCAAACAAATCTGAATTTCCCCCTTGAATTATTTGAGAGGCAGATTCTGCTTTACCACTTTGTAATAATACTATTGCTATTAATAAAACAGCTATAATAACCGCAGCTATTGTCATTTATATCAATCCTTTCTCACAAGATATATTATAGCAAATATCTATATCTTTGTAAATATTTATTTTTTATTTTTCACTTAGATATTTTACCATTATATCATCAAGTTTTACTTTAGATATTGGCATTTTTATATATTCAGTATCACTATCTTTGTAATCTTCAAGTGTTACCATAATAATTTGTAGTTTATATCCCGCTATTAGGGATAACTTAGTCATTGTTCTTTTTCTTTCTTCACTGGTAGTAATATTATAGTTTTCAATACCTGATATAGTATTAGATAAAAATACTATATCAAATGTTTTATCGCTTCTAAGTAATTCTGTAAGTTCCTCTATACTACTTGAAGTACTAATATCAACATTATAATTTACAAGTAACTCTGTAAACTTATTTATATCTAAATGATTATCTAAAGCTATTAATATCTTTTTACCGCTATAATTATTATACCTGATAACGTCTTCCTCTACTGCTTCGTTATTATCTTTAATTTTTTGGAATAAAGCGAAATTAAATATTAATGAAGAGTTATCTTTCTTAACTTCATAAGTACCTTTTTGAAGTTCTACTAATCTATTATATAATTCATACTCCCAAGCATTAGTTTCTATTATACATTTATTATCTCTCTCTATAAAATCTAACTTAGTATTTTTATAATTTACTATTATGCTAAACATAAGTTTACAATTATTTCTTACAGATATTTTAGATATATTAATAGTTAAATCATATCTATCAAAATAATTACTAATAAACTCTACTAAGTAAGTAAATGTTTGTTTAATATTATCATCATCACCATATAATACTTTAGGTATATTATTATCTATATTATAATTAATATCTACATTTCTAAAATTAATAATATCTTTAATACTATTAATTAAATTATCTGTTTGATATAACTTATTCTTTATTTTTAACTGTCTATTTTCTATTCTAGTTAAATCCATTATCTTATTAATCTGATCTACTAAATTAAGTGATAACTTTTGAAACTTTTTAATTTCTTCAAGTGAAGATACCTCATCTTTCTTATTGATTTTCTTACTACTAAAATTAGTTATTTCCATAAGTGGATTCTTTAAACTAATGGCTAAGTTATTAACAGTACCTGATACCATTTCATTTTGTTTTTCTAACATTCTTCTGGTATAACTTAAATCTTTTATTAATTTAATATCTGGATTTTCTATAGTGAAATACATTAAATATACAATTATTGTTTCCATTGGAGTAATTAATAATAACTCTGGTCTACTCTTTTGAATAATAGCTACGACTGTTCCAACAAATATAAATATAAATATTGGTAAATACTTTTTCTGTTTAAGGAACTTAATATTTTTTATAAGTTTATATATCCATAATATAAACATTACAGCATATATGACATTCAAATAATCAACCGCAGGTCCATAGGTATAGAAATACACTCCATCATTATGGTTATATAAAGGAAGTACTAAAATTGCTACTGATGATAATATAAATAATGCAGACATAATAATATATATTCTATTCATATCTTTATCAAAATGTTGCTTTTCTTTGTTGTAGCAGATATCAAAAACATATATAGTAAATATTATTATCCATATTAGAAAATAAAATAATAAAATTCTTGGAGCTATAATAGATAGTATTATATTTTTACTCGAGATAGAAAAAGCATAATAACAAATTAGTTCTAAAACTAGCCCTATATTATTACTTATCATTAGCCATTTGAATAGTTTATTTTCTAAACTATTATAATTTTTTCTTACAAAAAAAGTTATTACTAATATTAGTGAAAATACTAGGCAAGTTACCTGTATTAGAATTAAAGTCATTATTTCATCTCCTACTCTTATACCATCATTATATCATTATTATTAATATTTTTAAATAGAAAAAAAGAAAAAAGTTATCTAACTCTTTTCTTAACTTTATTATTTTTATAATTATCCTCTAATAGAACTATATTATTTTTACCTGATGTTAGTTTTGGTATGTTTTTAACTACTATTATATCTACTGGTACCATATATATAGGTAAACTCTCTTGGCAGTGTTTAATAGTAGTACTCTTAATATCTTTAATATTTTCTTCATTTTCAAGTGTTATAAAAGTAACTGCTCTTGTTAAGTATTTTTTGTCATCTATTATTATAGATTCACACTCTTGTACACCATCTACTTCTTTTACCACTCTATTTATTTCATCTGGTATTATTTTACATGGAACACCATTTGGGTCTTTAGATATTTCCATTCTTCTAATTCTTCCATCATATTTTACTTTTAATTTATTATCTTTATCTCTATATTCGTGGAATAAATCACCTGTTTTAAACCAAACATAACCATCTTTATCAATTTCTAAAGTTGAATTAGTTAGTTTTTCGTTACCATAATAACATTTCATTAAACTAGGAGTAAGTACATACAATTCTCCAACCTTACCTTCTGATACTATTTCTTTAGTTTCTGTATTTACTATTTTATATATATTACCTTCAAGTGGTTTATTATCAAGGAAAATGCATCCTAATGTTTCTGAAGTACCATAACCATCCCATATTTCTACATCTGAATTTCTTTCTCTTAAGAAAGTACGTGCTTTTTCTCTATGTTCTGGATCTATTGAAGCACCACCAATAGATATAGATTTCAAGAATGATAAGTCAAAATCTTTCATTTTCTTATTTTTTGTCATTTCTATTATATCAGGAGTAATAGAATTCCAATGATTGAAATGATATTGTGAAAATCTCTTTTCTACTTTCTTAGCATCAAATAATGGATCTAGAGCTACTGCTGCTCCTAATGCTAACGGATCAAAAATACTATTTATTAATTCATAATATATCCATAATGGTAATGTACTAAACATAATATCTTTAGGAGCAAAGTTATCTACTGATAATCCCATCAAGTACTTCATTGATACAGCAGCCTCATTAGTAGCGGCAACAGCCTTTGGTTCACCAGTGCTTCCACTTGTATATGCAACCATTGCTATCTTATCAGGAGTATATTTAGGTCTTATATCCATTTGCGTTTCTCTACCAACATTTAACATATCATTAAATCTTATACATCTGTTATCTTTGCTTACCTGATTACCAAAAGACTTTAAAAATTCTACCATTTCAAATTTTGCTCTATCCATATTTAAAGTAACAGGTAACGAATCAGCTAGTCCAGTCGCAACTACATTAGTTACTCCTACTTTATCCATTATATTTCTAATTCTTTTATTATAAAATATATCTTGTGTTATTAACACCTTAGAATTAAACTTTTTCATTTGATCTTCTATTTCTCTATCACCACCTGAAAAAACATTTATCATATTAGCAGTAGCCCCAATATAATTAACAGCAAAGAAAGATATTACACCTTCTGGAGTAGCTAGTGTACTTATAGCTACTGAATCACCTTCTTTTACGCCAATTTCAGTAAGAGCTTTAGCTAAATAATATATTTTACTAAATAATTGTTTAAAAGTTGTAACTGAATTCATATAGCATATAGCAGTATCATTTAATTTATTTTTATTTACTTCATAAATTTCTTGATAGCAACTTCTTTTTGGAAGAATATCTTTAAATTTTCTTTTATCATCTAATTTAATTAGTTCTTCTCTTATTTTTTTTAAATCTTCTTTTATCATTATATCACCCCAAAAACTGGCACTAGTATAACACAAATTTCAAAATTTGCAACTACATTTTACTTTTTTTCTAATATTATTGTTAGATAAAAGTGTGTAAACTTCATCACTATGCAAATGATCTTCTTCAAAAGAAGTAATCTTTCCGATTAAATATTTATCTATTATATTATTTGTGGTTACCAAACTGTTAGCTTCATTTATCTCTCTAGCTATCATAGGTGCTATGTCATTATTAACAGCATATTCATTACATAGAACTAAACTAGCAAATAAAGCATTAAATTCATTTGGTGATTCATTTATAATTCTAGCACCCTCTAATGCTATTCCTTTTTTAATAGCAATAATTGAAGTTAATGGATATCTAGCATAATAGGCATTATACCAATTACTAGAATTATTAATTATCTTTGTTCCCTCTATAGCCAAACCATTTTCTATTGATAATTTATTACATAAGACATCTAAAGCATTTGCAGCATTAAATCCTTCTCTTGACTCATTAATTAACCTAGCACCTTCTATTGAAATATTACCTTTGATAGCGGTATCATTAATTAACAATTCATATATTGAATCATATTTGGCATTTTTAAATATATTTAAAGCTTCTAGGGCATCATTATCATCATTATATTTACTTACAATTGTTATTCCTTTTATTTTTTCATTATAATTTAAACTATCTAATAATTCAGTTATTTTACTACTCCTATTAATTAAAACTTTATTTTTAAAATCATTATACACATCAAATACTGCCATAACCTTTACCTCACCATTGAATATATTTTATTATATTTTTATGGTAAAAGTCAATAATTTAGATTTAATATTTATTCTTTTATAAGTTTTTTTGATAAGGTTTTTACATTTATATCGCTATTACTTTGTTCATTTACTATATTGATTAAAGTATTAATACCATTATCATTGGAATATCTTTCTATATCAAAAGATTTAATTATATCATCTTTCATAATTCTTACTAAATAATTATTTTTTTGTTCTATTAACACTCTTACTTTGCTAAGAATTAAATCATTTGAGATATTATAACTATTTATTAAGACTTCACATAAAGATTCTGCCATATAATTACTTGTAGTATTATTTATTAATTTGATACCTTCCTTAATAATTTCTTTATCTATATTATCACTATGAGATAGTAATCTACTTATGTTTTTAGCGGTATATTCTTCTCCTGAATTATTAATTATTTCATATATTCCTAAAGATATTGTATCTAAATCTAAGGTACTATATATTAATATATCACTAATATATCTAGCACAATATATTTTATCAGTAGTAGCAATCTCTTTAAGTAGTGGTAGTATTTCATCATTTAGTATTATTCCTGAACATAATACTTCACTTACATATTTGGCATTGAAATAATGCTTTGTATTTTTAATTATCTCAGTACATATAAACAACATATCAGTAGGAATATCTGTTCTATTACAAAGTATACATTTAAGATATTCAGAAGAATATACTGCACCTAAAAAATTTATAATTCTTCCGAAAGTAAGTGATAATTCTCTTTTAATAAGATTATCATTTATAAGTACTTCATAGGTATATGAATACTTTGAATTACTTAAAATATCTAATGCTTCTAAAATAGTATCACCGGTATAAATATTAATTAAATTTATTCCTTTTATAAATAATTCTTCTTTTAAATTAACTAGTTTATCTAGAATTTGTTCATCTTGTTTTAAGATAAACTTTATACTCTGTGGTTCTAATTTATGTTTTTTAATCCTTTCTAATAATATTATAATTTTTTCTCTTTTCATAGTGGTTCCTTTCTTTTTTACTATTAATTATGAGAAAAAACTATAGTAGATAAAACTATAGTTCTATATTAATATTGAATACCCCAAATAACTAAGTGTTTAGCTTCCCTGCCACATACAATACACTTATCACTTAGATGTTCTTCTTCAAATGGAATGCATCTAGATTTACATCCTCTAATTTCTTTAATCTTTTCTTCACAAGCAGTATCTCCACACCACATAGCCTTAATAAAGCCAGGATGATTGTTAATAATATCCTTAAAGTCTTCGATATCTGTACAAGTATAAGTCATTTCTTCTCTTCTTCTTAGAGCTCTATCATACATATCTCTTTGGATATCTTCAAGTAATAATTTAACATCATGTACTATATCAGTATTAGTAAATACCTCTCTTTTCTCTCTAGTATCTCTTTTTACTAAAGTAATAACATTATTTTCTAGATCTCTCTTACCTATTTCTATTCTAACAGGTATGCCAAGTACTTCGGCTTCAGCAAATTTATATCCAGGAGACTTCTCACTATCATCAATATAAGCCTCTATTCCTTCTTTCTTCAATTTATCTAAATAATCATTAGCCATACTCATTATTTCTAAATCATTACTAATAGGAATAATAACTACTTTATTAGGAGCTATTCTAGGAGGCAATACAAGTCCATAATCGTCAGAATGAACCATTATTAAAGCTCCCATCATTCTGGTACTTACTCCCCAAGAAGTTTGATATGGATAATCTAATTCATTTTCTCTATTTAAATATTTAATATCATAAGCTTTAGAAAACTTTTGTCCAAAGAAATGACTAGTACCTGACTGAAGGGCTACTCCATTATACATAAGGGCTTCTACTGTATATGTATACTCTGCTCCTGCAAACTTTTCTTTCTCTGTTTTTCTACCTACGATACTAGGAATAGCTAAGTAATCATGAAAGAACTTATTATAAATATTTAGCATATTTAATGTTTCGGCTTCAGCTTCTTCTTTAGTTTCATGAATAGTATGTCCTTCTTGCCATAAGAATTCTCTGCTTCTTAAGAATGGTCTAGTTTCTTTTTCCCATCTTAATACACTACACCACTGATTATATAATTTAGGTAAATCCCTATAAGATTTTACAGTACTAGCATAGTAATCAGAAAATACTGTCTCTGATGTTGGTCTAATACATAGTCTTTCATCTAATTTTTTATTACCACCTTCAGTAACCCATGCTACTTCAGGAGCAAATCCTTTTACTAATTCTCCTTCTTTTTTTAGTAGATTCTCTGGTATTAATAAAGGCATATATACATTTTTATGTCCTGTTTCTTTAAACATACTGTCTAATACTTTTTGCATATTTTCCCATATAGCATAACCATTAGGTTCTATTACCATACATCCCTTAGTATTAGAGTAACTACTTAGTTTAGCGGCCATTACTACATCAGTATACCATTTAGCAAAATCTACATCTCTACTTGTTATCTTATTATTTTGTTTATTATTCATACTTACACCTCATCACTAATATTAATTCTATCATAAAAATAGATAAATATCTATATAAATATATTATTTTTTATTCCTTTCACTATGAGTCAAGGTCTCATAGTGTTATTTTGAGCCTAACTTTAGTCTCAAAATAAAGTCTATTATATATAAGCCATAAATATATATTTAAATTTAAAATAATACATTGACACAGGTTAATATTTATATTATTATAAACACTAAGACAATGATAAAGAGAGATTTAATAAATAATTCTTTGATGTACGAAATTTTCGACTTCAAAAAAGGAGGCATAATAAATGAATAATGTAATTATTAAAAATGACGTGAAAATAGAAAATATGATATATGAAATTAGAGGAAAACAGGTTATGTTAGATTCTGACTTGGCTAAACTTTATAATGTTGAAACAAAAAGAATAAATGAAGCAGTTAAAAATAACATAGAAAAGTTTCCTGAAAGATATTGTTTTAAACTTACTGATGATGAAAGTAATAATCTTTTGGTCGAAATTTTCGACCAAAAAATAGAAAAACGAGGTGGTAAGTACAAAAATCCTAGAGTTTTTACAGAACAAGGTATATATATGCTTGCTACTATTTTAAAAAGTAAATTGGCAACCTCTATGACAATGACTATAATGGATACTTTTATTGCTATGAAAAAGTATATTAATTATAACTTAATAGAGCAAAAATATATTAACAAATTAGTATTAGAACACGATAGTAAAATCGACTTAATACTAAATAAATTAAGTTCTAAAGAAGAAAATAATCATATTTTTTATGAAGGGCAAATATATGATGCTTATAATTTGCTTATAAAAACATTATCTAAGAGTAAAAAAGAAATAATAATTATTGATAATTATGCAGGAAGAGAACTATTTAATATTATTAAAGATATTAAAGTTAACATTAAAGTATATACAGAAAATATAGATAATACAGCAAAAGAAAAATATGAAAAACAATATAGTAATCTTAGTATATTTACTACCGATATATTTCATGACAGATTTATAATTATAGATAATAAAATACTATATCACTCTGGAGCATCCTTTAAAGATTTAGGTAAGAAATGTTTTGCAATGACTAAAATAGATGATACTAAAATAATAAAAGATTTATTAGAAAGATTAAAAACAATATAAATAACTGTATAAAAATAAAATATATAGTTACTGCTTATAATAATAGATATGGTTGATATATTAGATTAAGACTATGAATTAGGCTTAATCTAACTAAGAATATAATTCTTTGATACCCGAAATTTTCGACTTCAAAAGGTTATATACAAGGAGGCATAATAAATGAATAATGTAATTGTTAAAAATGATGTGAAAATAGAAAATATGATATATGAAATTAGAGGAAAACAGGTTATGTTAGACTCTGATTTAGCAAGATTATATGGTTGTAAAAACGGAACCAAATCACTTAATTTGGCGGTTAAAAGACATATAAATAGATTTCCAGAAAGATTTATGTTTCAATTAACAAAAGAAGAATATTCTTCTATTTATTCAAGGTTTCAATTTGAAACCTTGAACAAAAACAATCAAAAACAAGGACTTAATATTAAATATTTACCTTATGTATTTACTGAACAAGGAGTAGCAATGTTAAGTGCTGTATTAAAAACTGATGTTGCAGAAGAAATAAGTATAAAAATTATGGATGCCTTTGTAGCAATGAAAAGTATAATAAATACTTCACTAATAGAACAGAAGTATTTCAATGAATTAACTATAAAAAATACAGAAGATATAAAATTATTACAAGAGTCTTTTAATAAGTTAAATACGAAAGAAAGTAATAACCATATTTTTTATGAAGGACAAATATATGACTAATACTCATTAGTTATAGATATATTATCTAAAGCAAGGAAAGAAATAATTATAATAGATAATTATGCTGGTAAAAAACTATTTGATATTATTAAGAATATTAAAGTTAACATTAAAGTATATACAGAAAATATAGATAATACAGCAAGAGAAAAATATGAAAAACAATATAGTAATATTAATATATTTACTACTGATATATTTCATGACAGATTTATAATTATAGATAATAAAATACTATATCACTCTGGAGCATCCTTTAAAGATTTAGGTAAGAAATGTTTTGCAATGACTAAAATAGATGATGCTAAAATAATAAAAGATTTATTAGAAAGATTAAAAACTATATAAATAACTATATAAAAATAAAATATATAGTTACTGCTTATATGTAATAGATATGGTTGATATATTGGATTAAGACTAAGAATTAGGCTTAATCTAACACTTTAAGACTTAAGTTTACTTAAGACTTAAAGTGAACATAAAGAAAGAAAAAGAAAGAATCTAATCTTTCTTAACATCTTCTAATTTAACAGATACTATCTTACTAACACCAGATTCTTCCATAGTAATACCATATAAAATATCAGCATATTCCATAGTTTTCTTCTTATGAGTAATAATAATAAACTGAGTCTTATTTCTATATTTATCTAAGTATCTACCAAAAGCTTCAACATTAGCATCATCAAGAGCAGCCTCTACCTCATCAAATAAACAGAAAGGTACTGGTCTAATATTAAGTATAGCAAATAATAATGAAATAGCAGTAAATGTCTTCTCACCACCAGATAATAAACTAATACTCTGAAGTTTCTTACCAGGAGGTTCTGCCTTAATCTCAATACCAGTTTCTAATAAATTATCCGGATCAGTAAGTGATAGTTCAGCCTTACCACCCTTAAATAATTCTCTATATACAACCTTAAATTCCTCTTTTACTCTATTAAAAGTATCTAGGAATTTTTCTTTCATAATAGTATCCATCTCTTTAATAATATCATATAAAGTATTCTCAGCATTAACTAAATCATTCTTTTGACCATTCAAGAAATCATATCTTTCTTTCTGTCTTTCATACTCAAGAGGAGCATCTAAGTTAACATTACCAAGTAAACTAAGATTATCTTTAAGTTTAACAACTTCTCTTTTAGCGGTCTCAAGTTCCATATCAAGTTTATAATTATTAATAGCAAACTCATAAGTCATATTATAATCATTAGTCAAAGTATTAAGTAAATTATCTAACTTAACATCAGTTCTATTAATCATAATATTAAGACTATTAAGTTCTTTTTCTTTCTTACTAATATGACTATTATTCATTCTAGAAGTCTCTTCTATCTCATTAATTAAACTATTAGTCTTATCTTCATCTACTTTTAATATACTAATCTCTTTATTAATGTTAGAAATACTTTCCCTAACTTCCGATAAAGATTTAATAAGATTATCTTCTTCACTAGTATTATTACTAATATTAGATAAATCTTTAAGTTCTTTTTCTTTACTTTCTTTATCTCTTAATCTAATATCATAATCATTCTTAATACTAGCAATAGTACTCTCGTACTCTACCTTCTCGTTACTTAAAGAATGAATTCTACTAGTGTATTCCATAATATCTTTATCAATATTAGCAATATCTTTAAGTATATTCTTATTCTTCTCTTCAAAGAAAGAACTCTTTCTTCTTAATTCTTCTATCTCGTATTTAACAGATATTGTATTATTACTCTTAATTTGCGATCCACCAGTTAAAGATCCTCCTACATTAACTACTTGTCCATCTAAGGTAACTATCCTATATCTCTTATTAATACTAGTACTAACTTTATTAGCAGTATCTATATTATCTACGATAATAATATTACCAAGAACATTATCAATAATATTCTTATATTTATTATCAAAAGTAACAAGACTACTTCCAGTACCAATATATCCTGGTATATATTCTAAACTAGATAATACTTCATTATCTATGTACTTACCATTAATTACTGATAATGGATAAAAGGTGGCTCTACCTAAGTTATTATCTTTTAAGTAACCAATTAGTTCTTTAGCAGTACTAGGAGTATCTACAACTAAGTAAGAAGATGCTCCTCCAAGAGCAGTACTAATTGCAGTACCATATCTACTTTCTACATTAATAAGTTCAGATATAACATTATGTACACCATTAAACTTAGGATTATCTAGGATACTCTTTATACTCTTAGGAAGTAATGTACCACTGGTAAGAGTATTCTCTAAGTATTCTATTCTATATTTAATACTATCAATTTCTCTATTATTCTTAAGCAAAATATTATTAAGATTATTCTTCTTAGTACTATTTTCATTATAGTTATCAGTAGAAGTCTTAATATTATCATTAATAACCTCTATCTTCTTATTTAAAATATCAATATTATTCTTCTTATCATTAATATAGGAATTAATATTAACAAGTTCTTCCTTTAATTTAATAATATTATTAGATATTCTAGATTCATCACTCTTATATTTATTTCTCTCTTCAAGTAATTTAATATCACTAGCTATTTGTTCTTCTCTTTTAGTAAGTTCTATTATCTTAGACTGTTTTATACTAATATTCTCTCTTATTTCTCTTAATTTATCTTTATACTTTAAAACATCGACATCATAAGAAGAAGAATTACTAGATATACTAGCTATTTCATTTTCTAACTCTTCTACTCTCTTCTTACCATTTTGATATTCTGTATTTAAATTATTAATTTCATAAGCAATTGAAGATACTTCTATATTAGATAGTCTATCTTTAATTTCAGTATATTTCTTAGCCTTATTAGAGGCTTCAAGTAAAGGAGCTAAGTTACTATCTAATTCATTAATAATATCATTAACTCTATTTAAGTTTTGATTAGTTTTATCTAGTTTTCTTAAGGCTTCTTCTTTTCTTCTTTTATATTTTAATACACCCGCTGCCTCCTCGAATATTATTCTTCTATCTTCTGGTTTATTAGATAATATTTCATCTATCTTACCCTGACTTATAATATTAAAACTCTCTTTAGCAGTACCACTATCAGTTAAAAGTTCGGTAATATCTTTTAATCTTACTTTCTCATTATTTATATAGTATTCGTTTTCTCCTGTTCTAAAAGCCATTCTCTTAATAGATACTTCACTAAAGTCAATAGGAAGGCTTCTATCTTCATTATCAAATACTAAAGTAACAGAAGCACTATTAAGTGGTTTTCTACTATCACTACCAGAGAAGATTACATCTAAAGAAGAATCTCCTCTTAAACTCTTCATAGATTGTTCTCCAAGCACCCATCTAACAGCATCTACTATATTTGATTTACCAGATCCATTAGGTCCTACTATTCCATTAATATTTTTACCAAATTCTATATTTATTTTATCTGCAAAAGATTTGAATCCATAAGCTTTTATTTCTTTTAAGTACATATACTTCACATCCTACTTTTATATTTTACCAAATATTTAAAAGAAAATCTAGGATATTTTTATATTTTATGTTATATCTACTTAAGCCTAAGGTTTTAAGTAGCATAATGGAGCCTGTAGTCTCCATTATGAATATTTATTTGTTCTCTATAAAAGTTATTGCTTTTTTATTAAAATTATCATATAATGTATATGGAAAGAGAAATTAGTCATAATAAAAATGGCTAACACCTATTTGCGAGGTGTTCTCTTCAAACTAGTGTTATCAGAGCGACCCCCTGAGGCGCTCTGATTTTTTCAATCTATTTTCTATGGCTACCTAGCACTATTAATGCTATGGTAACAAGAATAGTTA
>OLHG01000452.1_pt1 | contig 29051 bp, 26 predicted proteins | sample 1605971 | NCBI WGS metagenome assembly OLHG01 (sample SAMN03283289) | human gut metagenome | biome: human-associated habitat; material: feces | host: Homo sapiens | place: Peru | collected 2012 | reverse complement strand
TATAAATCATTTGGGAAAATTATAAATAAAAAACCAATAGAAGCAGATGAAAAAGAAAGAGAAGAAAATTCAAGATCAAAAAGTGCAAAACTTAGAATTTTTGAAAAACACACAAAGGAAAATTAAAAAGGAAAAGAGGTGAAAATAACTTATGGCAGGTTATCAATATGAAACTAGCCCAAGAAAATTACAACCTGAAAGAATACCAGCGAAGAAAAAAACACAAAGCAAAAAGAAACCAGTAGCAAAGAAAGTGGCTCCAAAAGCAGTAAAAAAGACTAAGAAAAAAGCAAAGTATAACTATAAACCAATAGTATATATAATGCTTGGTTTTGCAATGCTGTTTACCATAAGTTATAGAAACTCATTAATAAACGAAAATTATAACAAGAAAGAGAATATAAAATCTCAAGTAAGTACTATGCAAAAAGAAAATGAGCAATTAAAAGTAAGTATAGAAAATAGCCTAAATCTAAGTACAATAGAAAAAGCTGCAGAAGAAAAATTAGGAATGAGAAAGCTAGATAATAGCCAAAAAGTATATGTGGATTTACAAAAGAAAGACTACATAGAACCTGCAACAGAAGAGATTATGATAGAAGAAAATACATCATTCTTTAATAAAATTTTAACAAGAATATCAGAATTGTTTAAATAATCGACCAATAAAATGGAAGATTATTTTTTTTGTCTGTTAATAATTTTTTTTCATATGAATACATATAGAATTAGGTGATAAGTATGAGAAAAAAACAATCAGAGATTAGAAAATTTAAGGAGAAGGAATTAAAGAGTAATAAAGATAAAAAATTAAATAAGAGTTTGTTAAATAAGAGAAAAAGAAAGAAGAATAGAGCAGAGAAAAAGCTTGTAAGACAAAACAGAATTAATAAAAGTCAGATGAATAAAAAAGGAGAAATATCTAGAAAAAGAAGAATGAGATTTGCTCTTGTGTGTTCAACGTTGATATTTTTAGGGCTGGCGACAAGAGTAGGATATATACAATTTTTTGAAGGTGAAAAGCTCAAACAGATGGCTTATTTACAGCAAACATTGAACAGAAACATTAATCCTAAAAGAGGAACTATTTATGATGCAAGTGGTAAAATAGCACTAGCTACAAGTAGTAGTGTTGAAACAATAACTGTTAATCCAGTAAACATTCCAAGCAGTGAAAAAGAGAAAGTGGCGACAAAGCTGACACAACTGTTTAATTTAAAATATGAAGAAGTCTTAAAAAAGGTAAGTAAAAAAACTGCAATTGAAACAATAGCAAAGAAAGTAGACAAAAACCAGACAAAAGAGCTAAGATTATGGATGGAGGCTAATAATATAACGTCTGGAATAAATATAGATGAGGATACAAAAAGGTTTTATCCATATAATAACCTAGCCTCGCAAATATTAGGATTTTGCGGTAGTGATAATCAAGGATTAGCTGGAATAGAAGCAAAATATGATAATGAATTAAAAGGGGAAAAAGGCAAAATCTTAAAAATGACAGATGCAAAGGGAATAGATATAACTGACACATCTGAAGCTTATGAACCAGCAAAACAAGGAAATGATTTGGTGCTTAGTATAGATGCAACAGTACAAGGAATAGCAGAGAAATATTTAAAAGAAGCTTGTATTGACAATGTGTGTACAGATGGTGGAAATATATTGTTAATGAACCCAAAGAATGGAGATATACTTGCAATTGCTAGTTATCCAGATTTTAATTTAAATGATCCATATACAATCAACAATGAAGAACTAAAGGCAAACTGGTCAAATATGACAGCAACAGAAAGGTCAAATGCACTTCAAGGAATGTGGAGAAATAAAGCAATATCAGATACATACGAACCTGGTTCAACATTTAAATTAGTAACAGCCTCAACAGCTCTAGAGGAAGGAATAGTTGCCTCGACAGATAAAGAAGGAGAATTTTGCTGTACTGGTCACATAGAAGTTGCAGGAGTACGAATGAAGTGCTGGAGATATTACAGACCACACGGACCTGAGAGTCTAAGGCAAGCATTAATGAACTCGTGCAATCCAGTATTTATAGGACTTGGAGGAAAAATAGGAGTTACAAAGTATTATGAATATTTAAGAAAATATGGATTTTTAGGAAAAACAGGAATAGATCTTCCAGGAGAAGCGGGAAGTATATTCTTAAAAGAATCAAAGGTAGGGCCTGTTGAACTAGGGACAATAGCATTTGGGCAGAGATTTGAAGTAACGCCGATACAAATGATAACAATGGTGTCGACAATTGCGAATGGAGGAATATATACTCAACCTAGAATTGTAAAACAAATAATAGATAGTCAAACAGGTGAGGTAAGAAACATAGAAACCATAAAAAAAGATAGAGTAATTTCAGAAGAAACTTCTAAGAAAATGCTTAGTATGATGGAAAGCGTTGTGGCAGAAGGAACTGGAAAAAATGCTCAAGTTAAAGGATATGCGATAGGTGGAAAGACAGGAACTTCAGAAGATGGAGTTAATACGGGAAAATATGTAACATCATTCATAGGTGTTGCACCAATATCAGATCCGGAAGTAGCGATATTAATAACGTTGTATAACCCAACAGGAGAAGGAGGACATCAAGGAGGAGGTGTCGCAGCCCCAATTGCTTCTCAGGTTTTAGGGGAAGTACTGCCATATTTAGAGATAAAAAAAGATAATCAAGAAGAAGAGGAAAATAGTGAAGTAGAAGTTCCAAATCTTATAGGATTAACTAAAAAAGAAGCTAAAAAAATATTGGAAGAAATAGGATTGTTACTAGAAACAAAAGAAACATTAAGAGAAAATCAAGAAGATGATGATGATACAATAAAAGCACAATTACCTAAAGCTGGAATAAGGATAAAACAAGGAAGTACAGTATTTGTAGATAAATAAAGATTTCCCGTAAGGGGAATTTTTTTTTCAAAAGATAATTAAAATTAAGTATTTACTAAAATTAAATTTTATAGTATAATCAAATAATATAGAAAAATAGATAAGGTTAAAAGATGTTGCTTGATTATGAATCAAACGAATCTGTAACTTAGAAGGGAATGTAATAAAAAAATGAAAGTAACATTTTATTCTAACTTTTTAACACATCATCAATTACCTTTTTGTATAGAAATGCAAAAAAGATTAGGCGATGATTTTAAATTTGTATCAACAATGAAAATATTCCAATGGAGATTAGATTTAGGATTTAAAGATTTGGACCAAGAATATGATTTCGTTGTTAGAGCATATGAGAATGATGAAATGCGTAAAAAAGCAATGCAACTTGCGGTAGAGAGTGATGTTGTTATAATAGGTTCAACAACAGATGAACTAATAGACGAAAGGCTAAAACAAGATAAATTAACATTTAGATACAGAGCGAGAGTTTTTATTTATCCAGAGGGATTCTTTAAATCAGCACTTAGCAAAGAAAAGATAAAATTATTCTATAATAGACATCTAAAATATAGAAAAAATAAAAATTTATATATGTTGTGTGCTAATGCATATGGAGTTAATGATTTTAATTCATTGGGACTATATAAAGACAAAGTATACAAATGGGGTTACTTTTTAGAGACCAATAAATATGATATAGACAAATTAATCGAAGAAAAAGAAAACAACGAAAAGATGGAAATAATCTGGGTTGCACGATTTATAAAATGGAAACATCCAGAAGTTGTAATCAAGTTAGCAAAGAATCTAAAAAAACAAAACTATAATTTTGAGATTAAAATGTTAGGAGCAGGAGTGCTACAAGATAAGATAAAAAGAACTATCAAAAAAGAAAATCTGGAAGATGTAGTAAAGGTAGTAGGACAAGTGCCAAGCGATAAAGTAAAAGATTATATGGAAAAAGCTAATATTTTTATTGCAACAAGTGGTTCTTCAGAAGGTTGGGGAGCAGTAGTAAATGAAGCGATGAATGCAGGATGCGCAATAGTTGCAAATAAGAAAATGGGATCAGTACCATTTTTAATACAAGATAATGAAAATGGTATGATGTATGAGAAATATAAAGATCTTGAATTAAAAGTGAAAGAGTTATTAGATAACAAAAAGTTAAGAGCGAAGTTGTCAAAAAATGCATATGAATATATTACACAAAAATGGACAAGCAGTATAGCAGCTGAAAACTTAATAGAACTATTTGAAGCAGTAATGAATGGAAAGGAGTCTAAGATAAAAGATGGACCAGCAAGTAAAGCAAAAAAGATTTAGTATAATAATAGCAGCATATAATATACAAGATTATATTCAAAGGGCGCTAGAGAGTATAGAAACTCAAACATTTCAAAATATAGAGATAATAGTGGTAAATGACTGTTCAACAGATAATACAGGTGAAAAAATATTAGAATTATGTCAAAAATACGATAACATTAAATATATAGAGCATAAGGAAAACAAAAAAGCAGGAGGAGCAAGAAATACAGGACTAGATGTAGCTACTGGAGAGTACATTGTATTTCTAGATGGAGATGACAAATTATCTAATGATAATGTATTAGAACAGTTAGATAGATTAATAGGAAATGATACACCTGATGTTATATATTTAGGTTTCCAAATTACTGGTGATAGATATGAATTAGTAATGCCAACAGAGGAAACTTGTACGAAAAGATATAAAGTTGCCATTGATAAATATCCAAATCCTTGGAGTAAATGCTGGAATAGAGCATTTCTAGAGAAAAACAAAATTAGATTCCCAGAACATAGATTTTATGAAGATGTATTGTTTGTTTATAATGGAGTAATGAAATCAGAAAGCTATAAAATAGCTGATTTTGTAGTTCATGATTATACAAGTGGAAGAACTAATAGTATGACGACAAAAATCAACTTTAAAAATATAGAAGATACAGTGTTAAATCTAAAGGACTTCTACGAAATGAGAAAAAATGAATATACAGAAGAAATAGATATAATAATGAAAAAAGAAATAAAAATGTGCAAAAAAAGATTAGACAGCATATCAAAAGATTTATTTGGTTCAATTAACTAGAGGTAAAAACTTCTAGTTAATTTTTTATAAAATGGTAGTATTTGACATAAGTCCTTTTATATTGTAAAATGTTATTAGTGATTATATTCGAAGAAATAAAGGAAGGTAAAAAAATGGAGGAAATAAAAAATAGAATCATAACACTATCTGGAGAACCTGTTAGTGGCAAAGGAACAGTAGCAAAAGAAATAGTAAAGGAACTGCTAGAACAAGGATATAAACCAGAAAATATTCATATGGAATCAACAGGAGTTGAATTTAGAAGATATTTTAATTCTATTATAGACTTAATTAGGAATTTTAATAGTGAAGAAAAAAATGCAATTTTAAAAAGACCGGAAATACAGGAACTATTCGAAAAAGAAGAATATCGAAAAATAATGTCAAAGGCTATGGCAACATTAATGCAAAATGGAACGGATTTATCACATTTTACAATAGAAGATGCCAATAATAATGAGGCTTTTTATGAAGTAAGACAAGTAGTTGACACCATAATAGATGAGGGTATGAAGAAACTAGGAATAGAAATAAACAAAGAAGAACATCCGGACGAAGTTTGGATAATAGACTCTAGATTAGCTTTTGCTAATATTCCAGATTCGTTTGCAGTTAGATTAACGACAAATCCAAAAGTTGCTGGAAAGAGATTATTTGAAGATAAAACGAGAGGGAATGAAGACAAATACTCATCAGTAGAAGAAGCAGTAAAAGAAAGAGAAGAAAGAAGAATTGGAGAAATAGAGAGATATAAAGAAATCTACGGAATAGATATAACTGATGAAAATAACTATGATTTAATAATAGATACTTCATATTCAAGTCCAGAGTCTATTGCACATATTGTAATGGAATGTTCAGATAGATATCAAGATGGCGAAGAATATGCTAAACATTGGGCTAGCCCAGAAATATTTGTACCATTACAAAGAGAAATGGATACACTGGGACCTGCATCATATACATTTGAAGAAATGGTAGAAAGTATAAAAACTAATGGATATTTTCCAGACAACAGTATTGAAGTAGTAAATGTTGATGGAGTGAATTATATTATTGAGGGACATCATAGAAATTTTGGAGCTGCTTATGTTGGTGAAGAATTAGTACCATACGAGGTTATAGCTAAAGATGATGAACAAATTCCATGGTATAGCAATACTGCAAGGCAGAGAGCTGATTCAGCAAGAATGGGAAATCTATATGGTCACGAAGGATTTCTGGATAATCTTGAAAGAAAGATTACAGGAGACCCAAAAGCAAGTTTTTCATATGCTAAAATCTACCCAGAACTAGTAAAAAGATTGAGAGAAAAACAAGAAATAGAGCGTTAATTTATAAAAGAAGTACTATATGTAATAAATTTACAGTAGTACTTTTTTTATAAAGAATACAATAAATATTTACAAAAATATTCTGATAATGATATAATACGAGTAATGAAAAGAAATAAAAATCGTAAAGATTAAAACATTTTATTTCTTGAGAAAGGGGGAGAAAGTTGAAGAAGAACAAAGACATATGGTGGCTTATTATAGTTGCAATTGTTTTTTTGGTGTTAGCATACCTAAGAACGATGAAGTATGATGTAAAACCAAACGATAATATAACTACAACTAAAACATTTAGATTAATTTCTAGTTCTGAAAATACTGATTTAGAGCAAACACTACAAGAATTTGCAAGAAAAAACAACATAAAATTAAGTATTGATTATGCTGGAACAATTGATATAATGGACAAACTAAACAGCAAAGAACAATATGATGCAGTTTGGACATCTAATTCGATCTGGTTATATATGTTAGACAAAACAGTGTCAGTAAAGAATTCGAAATCGACAAGTATAAATCCAGTAGTATTTGGAATAAAGAAATCAAAAGCAAAAGAGCTAGGTTTTGTAGATAAAGAAGTAAGCACAAAAGATATATTAACAGAGATACAAAATGGGAAATTAAAATTTAGCATGTCATCTGCAACACAAACAAACACTGGAGCTACGGCTTATCTGGGATTTTTAACAACTCTTGCTGGTAATCCAGAAATCTTAAAAGTAGAAGATTTAGAGAATGAAGAGTTAAAAGAAAATGTAAAAAGTTTATTTTCAGGAGTGACAAGATCATCTGGAAGTGAAGAATTTTTGGAGGAGATGTTTATAAAAGGTGATTATGAAGCGGTTGTAACATATGAAACTTCAATTATAAACATAAACAAAAAATTAGAAGAACAAGGAAGAGAACCATTGTATATAGTGTATGCAAAAGATGGTGTATCAATATCTGATTCCCCACTAGCATATATTGATAATTCTGACAAAGATAAATTAGCAATATTCGAAAAGTTGCAGGCTTATGTTTTAAGTGAAGAAGGACAACAGGAATTATTAAAAACAGGTAGAAGAGTTTGGTATGGAGGAGTTAATCCTAATGCAGACAAAACTATATTTAATCCAAATTGGGGAATAGACACAACTAAATATCTAGTTCCTGTAAAATATCCAAGCACAGCAGTAATAAAGAAAGCACTAGCTTTATATCAATCAGAGTTAAGAAAACCAACGCATACTGTATTTTGTTTAGATTACTCGGGAAGTATGTCTGGAGATGGAGAAAAACAATTAGTTTCAGCAATGAAATATATATTAACAGAAGAGGAAGCTTCAAAGAATATGCTTCAGTTCTCAAGCAAAGATAAAATATCAGTTATAACATTTAATCAAAGCATAATAAACAGCTGGAATATATCGGATGGAGTACAAACACAACAATTGATTGAGAATATAGAAAATGAAAAACCAACAGGAATGACTAATATATATTTAGCAACAACAGAAGCACTAAATATACTAAAAACAGAAGATGTTGACCAGTATAATGTTTCTATAATATTGATGACAGATGGACTATCAAATAAAGGAAATTTATACGATGTAAGAAAAACTTACAATGATATAAAAAGAGATATACCAATATATAGTATAATGTTTGGAAGTGCTTCGGCAAGCCAATTGGATGATATAGCAAAGCTAAGTAATGCAAAGGTATTTGATGGAAGAACTAATTTACTAGAAGCATTTAAAAAAGTTAGAAGCTACAATTAGAGGAGGAACAAAATTGAAAAAGGAATATATTTATTCTTGTTTACTAGGAGGAACATTTTTTGCAGTGCCATATTTGGCATGCGGACTAGCTGCGTTACCATCTGCTGCAATAGGGGTTGCTGCATATGGAGCTGGAATACTAATATTCAGAGACAAGAAAAAAATCGACATATCTGACAATTTTGAAATGGAAGATAGAATCGCTATAAAGAAAGCAAAAGAGTTAACAATAAAAATGCAAAATATTTCTAAACAATTAGAGAGTCCTCAATTGGTACAAAATGTAAAGTCTATAGTTGGTACAACAAATAAGATTATTGAAACAGTAGAAAAGAAACCAGAAAAGATAAAGAAGGTTAGAAATTTCTTAAATTACTATTTACCGGTAACAATGAAAATATTAGAAAGATATGATGAAATAGAAAATCAAAGATTAAATACAAAAGATAGCAAAAAATTTATGTCATCAGTTGAAGATATGATTGCAAAAATCAAGGCAGCTTTTGAAGAACAGTTAAGTAACATATATCAGACAGAAATGGTTGATACAGATGCTGAATTAAAAGTTTTTGAATCGATGCTAAAGTCGGATGGATTTTTGGATGAGATAGATTTTAATATAGAAAAGAAAGATAAGGAGGTGTAATAATGGACAGAAAAAAACAAGCTTTTTTAGGACTTGCAATATTAGTGGTTCTAATAATTATAATAGTAGTTGCAACAACATTAAACAACAAAGATACACTAGTGGATAGTAATCTAAAGCAAGTATTTGTTGCTACAGGGGGGCGGAAAAGAAAACTTCTTAGCAGACGAAGAAGTAAATAATATAATGAAAGAAAAATATGGACTAAAAGTAACATATGATTCTTGGAGCAATGGAAAGATTGTAAAAGATCCATTAGTTAGAAAAAATGGAGGCAAATATGATGCAATGTTTTGCTCTGACCAAAGATTCTACGATTATTTTAAAGTAAGCGCAGATACATCAAAAGGAGAGGCTCAAAGGGATAGAGTATTAGAAGGAGGTCTTACATTAAATACTCCAATAGTTATTTATAGCTGGGATATAGTAGTAGATGCTTTAATAAAAGAAAATATAGTAACACAAAAAGATAATGTTTATTATATAACAGATATGAACAAATTAATATCTTATATATTAGAAGGAAAGAAATGGTCTGACATAGGAGTAGATATGTTATATGGAACTATAAACATAGACTCAACAGACCCAGTTACATCATCACCAGGAGCAACATATTATGGTTTATTATTATCAATAATGTGTGGCGGAACTGTAACAGAGGAAAATTTACAAGCAAACTTACAGAATTTGAAAGAATTTTATATAAAATCAGGATATATGAATAATACTCCGGCGGATTTATTTGAATTATACTTAAAGACAGGTGTTGGTGGAAAACCAATGATAGTCGACTATGAAAAAAGTGTAATAGATTTTGCAAACTCGAATCCTGATGGATGGGAACAAGTAAAGGATAAAATTAGAATACTATACCCAACTCCTACAATATGGAATTCACATTGTATAGCAACATTTAATGAAACAGGAAATGAATTCTTTAAAGCATTTGAAGATAAAGAAATTGGACAAATCGCATGGTCAAGATACGGATTTAGAACAGGTATTACTGGTGGAAACTATGATGTAACAAAAGTAAATGTTTCAGGAATTCCACAAAGCATAACAAGCACAGTATCAAGTTTAAAAATGAAAATGTATGATGAAATGATTTCATATTTAGGTCAATAATGGCAATCTCAAGCCATAATTGAGAAAGAATAAAAAGGAGAAATTTAATATGGAAAATTTAGAACTAAAAGTGGTATCAAATATTGATACAAGCAAAGTTGAAAACAGTTTAATCCAGGAAAAAAAAGTTACAGAAGAAGAGGTAGAAAAATCATTAAACTACAATGAACTACCAGAAGAAGAAAAGAAAGCAATAGACGAATTTGTCGCTAAAATAGATCCTAAAAATACAACAGAAATATTGCAATATGGAGCTTCTGCACAAAATAATATATCAAAATTTTCAGATTCAGTATTAGATAATGTAAAAACAAGAAGCACAGGAGAAGTTGGAGATTTATTATCAGATTTAGTAGTAGAAATCAAACAATTTGATAGCGATATTCCAAGAAAAGAATACACAGGAATTGCAAAATTATTCCATTCAGCAAAAAAAGAATTAGAAAAATTAATAGCAAGATATAACAAAGTAGAGGGAAATATAGGTAAAATAGAAAAACAATTAGAAGGTCACAAACTTCAAATGTTAAAAGATATAGCTGTATATGATTCTATGTATGAGAAAAACTTAGAATATTTTAAACAATTATCATTATATATAATCGCAGGTGAAAGAAAAATACAAGAACTAAAAGAAACAGTTTTACCAGAATTACAAAGAGTTGCACAAGAAAGCAATGATCAAACTGATGTACAAGCAGTTAATGATATGGCAGCAACAATAAACAGATTTGAAAAGAAATTATATGATTTAAAAACTACAAGAATAATATCAATTCAAATGGCGCCACAAATTAGATTGATACAAAATAATGATAGCGAATTGGTTGAAAAAATACAAAGCTCTTTAATAAACACAATTCCACTTTGGAAGAATCAAATTGTTATAGCTTTAGGAATAACACATGCTAAATCAGCATTGGATGCTCAAAAAGCTGTAACAGATATGACAAATGAAATGCTAAAGAAAAACAGTGAAACATTAAAACAAGGAACAATAGAGATAGCACAAGAATCAGAAAGAGCTATAGTAGATGTAGAAACACTTCAAAAAACAAATCAAGATATTATAGACACATTAGATCAACTAATTGCAATTCACGAAGCTGGAAGAGAGAAGAGAAAAGAAGCAGAAGTGGAATTACAAAATATAGAAGGACAATTAAAAGAGAAATTATTAGAAATAAGAACAGAACAATAAAAATTAACAGATTAGACATTCTTAGTCTAATCTGTTTTTTATTGTAGTGAAATCTAATAAATTAAGAATAAAACGTAAAACAAATAATAGTATATAAAAAGAAATATATCATTACTAGACTAAAACTTAAAAAAATTTGTAAAACCCTATACAAAATCATTTTTTAATTATATAATATAAAAGACAAATTGACGATGATAGCAATTGCTATATGTTAAAACAATAATACCAGCTAAAAAAGCGTGGAGGGAAGATAAATTATGAATTTAAAACAAATACTAGTAGGACTAGAAAATATTAAAGCAAAAGGAGAAATTGATAGAGAAGTAACAGCGATAGAAAAAGATTCAAGAAACATAGTAGAAGGAAGTATGTTTTTTGCAATTAAAGGATTTTCGACAGATGGAGTTCAATTTATACCATCTGCAATAGAAAAAGGAGCAAAAGTAATATTAGTTGATGAAACAACAGACTTAAGAAGCTTAAACATACCATCAGATGTTACTTTAATAGTAGTTCCAGATGCAAGATATGCAATGGCTATCTGTGCTTGTAACTTCTATGACAATCCATCTCGTAAATTCAAATTAATCGGAGTAACTGGAACAAAAGGAAAAACAACAACTACATTTATGATAAAAGAAATATTGCAAAAACAAGGAATAAAAACAGGACTAATTGGAACAATTGCTACATATATAGGTGAAAATAAACTAAAAGATAATGACAGAACAACACCAGAAAGTATAGAACTACAAAAAAACTTTGCAAAAATGGCAGAAGAAGGCTGTAAAGCAGTTGTTATGGAAGTGTCATCTCAAAGTTTAAAATTACATAGAGTTGCTGGATGCAATTTTAATATAGCAGTATTTACAAATTTCTCAGAGGACCACATAAGTCCAAAAGAGCATCCAAATATGGAAGATTATTTTAATTCTAAACTTGAATTATTTAAAATGTGTAAAACAGGTTTTGTAAATGCTGATGACATCCAAGCTTGCAAAATACCAAAATTGGTACCAGAATGCGATATAAAGACATATGGAATAGACAATACTTGCGATTTATTAGCAAAAGACATCACAATTACAAATTCATATGTTGATTTTAGAGCTAAAATTGGAGAAAGAAATGAAAGAGTTAAGGTAGGAATACCAGGAAGATTTAGTGTTTACAATAGTCTAGCTGCAATTAGTGTTGCAACAAAATTAGGTTGCTCGACAGAAGCTATAAAAGATGCATTACTAGAAGTAAGAGTTCCAGGAAGATCTGAACTTGTAAACAATAGCAAAGAATTAACTATAATGATAGATTATGCACATTCACCAGAAAGCTTACAAAATATCCTAAGTGCAGTAAAAGCTTATACAAGAGGTAGAGTAATTTCTGTATTTGGATGTGGTGGAAATAGAGATTCTGGTAAAAGACCTATAATGGGCGAGATATCAGGAAAAATAGCAGATTTTACTATAATAACTTCTGATAACCCAAGAGATGAAGAACCTCAAGAAATAGTTAATCAAATAGAAGAAGGAATTAAAAAGACAAAAGGAAAATATATATGTATAGTAGATAGAGTTGAAGCTATCAGATATGCAATAAATATGGCTAGTAAAAAAGATATAATTGTTCTAGCAGGAAAAGGACATGAGCCATATCAAGAAATCAAAGGAGAAACACATCCTTTTGATGAAAGAATAATAGTAAACAAAATAATCAAAGGAGAAATGTAATTAGGAGGAAAATATGGAATATCATATAAAGATACTCTTGCTAGCATTTGCTGTAGCATTTGTAATAGCACTAATAATAATACCAATACTAAGAAAAAAGAAAATAGGACAAAACGAGAGAGATGACGGACCACGTTCACATCTAAAAAAACAAGGAACACCAACTATGGGTGGAATAATTATGATGTTATCTTTAATCATAATTGGTGGAGTAGTGTACTTTGGGTATGCAGGAAAAGAGGCTCAAGTAGAAAGAGATATGGCTCAAAACCTTTTACCATTATTAGTAGCCACATTGGGATTTGGATTAGTAGGACTTATAGATGATTTCAAAAAGGTTGTATTGAGGAATACAGATGGACTAAAACCAAAATATAAAATGTTAGGTTTATTAATAATAGCAACTGTATTTACAGTATATCTAGTAAAAGTAATGAACATAGGAACAGACATAATAATACCATTTGCAAAAACAACAGTGACATTACCAATATGGTTGTATATTCCATTTACAATAGTAGTAATGCTTGCAACAACAAATGCTATCAATTTAACAGATGGAATAGATGGCTTAAGTACATCAGTAACAACAATAATATTAACCTGTTTAACTGTTATAGGAATAGTAACGGGAGTAAAAGAAATAGTAGTATTTGGAACAAGCTTAATAGGAATATGTTTAGCATTTTTATTATTCAACTTGCATCCAGCAAAAATATTTATGGGTGATACAGGATCGTTACTACTTGGAGGAGCAGTGTCGGTTATGGCAATATATTTAAAAATGCCAATACTATTATTAATAATAGCAATAGTACCAGTATTAGAAACATTATCAGATATAATACAAGTAGCTCATTATAAGAGAACCAAGAAAAGAATATTCAAAATGGCACCATTACATCATCATTTTGAATTATCTGGATGGAATGAAAATACAATAGTTTCAGTTTTTAGCATTGTAACATTAATTGCCTGTGTTATAGGAATAATGGCAATCTAGAATAAAGGGAAGGATGAACAAATGCCAAATAAGAGCGAGAAAAAAGTTAAAAGATTTTCAAATTTTTTAAATAACAAAATGGATTATGTATTAGTAATAACTGTATTGATATTAGTATCTTTAGGAGTTGTTATGGTCTTGTCAGCAAGTGCTCCTTCGGCATTATCAAAGACAGGAAGTAGTTATACATATTTCATAAAGCAGTTTATATTTGCTGTTTTAGGAATAATTGTTATGCTGTTTATTTCAAAGATAGACTACAGATTTTATAAAAAATATTATTGGTTTGTCTATGTAGTATCAGTTGCAGTTTTGTTATTAGTACTAGTTCCTGGGTTAGGAAAAACAGTAAATGGAGCATTAAGATGGATAGAAATAAAAGGACTTCGGACAATTTCAACCATCAGAAATTACTAAAATAGGACTTATAATATTTTATGCAGGATACTTATCTGATCATAAAAGTGAGTTAAAAGACTTCTGGAGAGGTTTTATAAAACCACTAATATTCTTAGCAATACCAGTAGCAATTTTATATAAAATACAAAACCATCTAAGTGTATCTTTGGTAATATCTATCATTACATTTGTAATGATGCTAATGGCTGGAGTTAGGATGTTGCACTTTGTATGGGCCGGTCTAGCTGGTGGTGCAGCAGGAGCAATATTACTGCTAAAAGGAAAAGTGGATCAAATGAAAGGTGTTGGAGGAACATCAGAGAGTTTTAGATTAGACAGAATAAAAGTATTTTTTGATCCTTGGTCAGATGCAACAGGAACAGGTTACCAAATGATACAAAGTCTATATGCAATAGGCTCAGGAGGATTATTTGGTGTTGGACTTGGAAATAGTAAGCAGAAATACTTGTACATACCGGAACCACAAAACGACTTTATATTTGCAATAGTTGCAGAAGAATTGGGATTTGTGGGATGTGTGGCAATAATAGCATTATTTGCAGTATTTGTTTGGAGGGGAATAGTAATATCTATGAAGGCCCCTGATATGTTTGGAAGCTTAATAGCAATAGGAATAACAACATTAGTTGCAATACAAACAATTATAAATATAGCAGTTGTAACAGCGTCTATTCCAACAACAGGAATGGCACTTCCATTCTTTAGTTATGGAGGAACAGCGTTAGTTATATTACTGGCATCTGTTGGTATATTGCTGAATATATCAAGAGCAGGTGCAAAAGTTTAAGACTTCGCCCAAGAGGGACGCCCTTTCTTGGGCGAAAATTTTAAATTGAGAGGAATAAAAATGAAAGTAGTTATAGCAGCGGCAGGAACTGGAGGCCATATAAATCCAGGAATAGCAATTGCAAATAAAATAATGGAGAAAGAGCCAAGCTCGGAAATAATATTTATAGGTACTAGCAGAGGATTAGAAACTGATTTAGTGCCAAGAGCTGGCTATAAATTAGAATGTATTAATTCATATGGAATAAATAGAAAAATAAATATTGATAACATTAAAAGACTTTTTAAAACTATAAAATCTATAAGTGAAGCAAAGAAAATATTAAAAAAGTTTAAACCAGATGTAGTAATAGGAACAGGAGGATATATATGTGTATCTGTTGGAATGGCTGCAAAAAAATTAAAAATTCCAGTTATTCTTCACGAAAGTAATGCGTTTCCAGGAGTTGCAGTAAAACTATTATCTAAAGATGCAGCAAAGATTTTGGTTGGCTTTAAAGAAGCAGAAGCAAGACTTCCTAAAGCAAAAAAAGTAGTAGTAACAGGCAATCCAACAAAAATAAAAAGAAGCTATATGTCAATAGAAGAAAAGAAAAATAAAATAAGAGAATTAGGACTAAATTCTGAATTGCCAATTGTACTTGTATTTGGAGGAAGCCAAGGAGCCGTATCAATAAACAAAGCATTAATAGGAATAATAGAAAATAAAATGAATGAAAACTATCAAATAATTTGGGCTGCAGGAACAAGCAATTATGAAACTGTAAAACAACAGTTAAAGGATAACCAAATAGATATAAACAATATCAAAAATACAAAGATTTTACCTTATATATATAATATGCAAGAAGTAATGCAGATATCAGATTTAGTAGTATGTAGAAGTGGTGCTATGACAATAACAGAAATAGCCTTACTTGGAAAACCAGCAATATTTATTCCATTTCCATTTGCAACGGAAAACCATCAGGAATATAATGCTAAAGTATTACAAAATGCTGGTTCTGCACAAATTATATTAGATAAAAACTTAACACATACGGTTCTAAATAATAAAATAAATAATATGATAAAAGATAAGGAAAAGCTAACTCAGATGGGAGAAAAAGCGTTAAGTGTGGCAAAAGAGAATGTAGAAGAAAAGATATATGAAGAAATCAAAATGTCGATAAATGTCGAAAGCTGTAAAAACTAGTCGTACGAAAGTTCTTGCCTTTTTACTTGTTGTGGTGTATGATAAAAGATACCGGAAACAAATAAGAAGGGAAGAATTTTTTATGTTAAATATAAGAAAACTTTATGGTGTTGCAAAAATAGACCAGTTAGAATTAGGTCAAAATAATCAAGAAATTGATATAAAATACTATAGGACCAAAAAGTTGATTAGAAAAGGAACTAACAAGAAATACGGAATAGAAATAATAAAAGAACAAAAACAAGGAAAGACAACAACCAGAGAGAAAAGCAGAATAAACTGTATATCTAACAATAAACAAATAATCGAAAATTTATTAAAGATATTAATAAAAAATAGAGTAACACCAACGGCGACAAATGATGTAATAACTGACTTAAGAAAAAATCCACAAATGATATACGATATGTTATAAAATAAAAAAATTGGAAACGAGTACAATCGGGATTTCTCTATAATTGAAATCTAGGTTGTATATTTTTGATTTTAAGTATACCTATAAAGAAATATTTACAAAAAATAATTATTTAATAGCTATTATAGAGAAATCTTGTAGAAAACTGACATAAAAAAGAAATTTTGTCTAAAAGCTTGAAAAATAAACAAAAGTAAGCTACAATACTATAGTAATAAAAAAGAAGGAGAAAATGATGTCAAATAAATTAATTATTGTGGAATCGCCAGCAAAAGCTAATACAATAAAAAAGTTTTTAGGAGCAAACACAAAGGTAGTTGCTTCAATGGGACATATAAGAGATTTGCCTAAGTCAAAATTGGGAGTAGATATAGAACACGATTTTGAACCAGAATATATAAACATCAGAGGAAAAGGAGACTTAATAAAATCTCTAAAAAAGGAAGCAAAGAATGCTGATGTAGTGTACCTTGCAACTGACCCTGACCGTGAAGGAGAAGCAATAGCTTGGCATTTAGCAAAGATTCTAGAAATACCAGAAGATTCTGTTTGTAGAGTAACGTTTAACGAAATAACAAAAGAAGCGGTAAAAGAATCAATAAAACAACCTAGAAAAATAGATATGAACTTAACTGATGCTCAGCAAGCAAGAAGAGTACTAGACAGAATAGTTGGTTACAAAATAAGTCCGCTTTTATGGAAAAAAGTTAAACCAGGTTTATCTGCAGGAAGAGTTCAATCAGTTGCAGTAAAATTAATTGTAGATAGAGAAAACGAAATAAGAAACTTTATACCAGAAGAATATTGGAATATATACGCAACATTGCTAGATGAAAAATCAAAACAAGATTTTATTGCAAAGTTTTATGGCAAAAATGACAAAAAGGTTGAACTGCATAAAAAAGAAGAGGTAGATGAGATTCTATCAAATATAAAGAATGGAAAATATATAGTTACAAACATAAAAAATGGAGAGAAGAAAAGAACTCCAGCTCCACCATTCACAACAAGTACAATGCAACAAGAAGCATCAAGAAAAATAGGGTTTACAATCAAGAAAACAATGTCAGTTGCACAAGGTCTGTATGAAGGTGTAAGAATACCAGAAAAAGGTAGTGTTGGACTTATAACATATATGAGAACTGACTCTACAAGAATATCAGAAGAAGCAAGAGCAGTTGCAAAAGAAGTAATAACACAAACTTATGGAGCTAATTATTATGAAAATAGGTATTATAGACAAAATAAGGATGCACAAGATGCACACGAGGGTATAAGACCAACATATATTCATATAACACCAGATGGTATAAAGGATTCACTTACACCGGATCAATACAAATTGTATAAGCTAATATATAATAGGTTTATAGCAAGTCAGATGGCAGCAGCTGTGTATGACACAATTAGTGTAGATATAGATGTGAATGAATATAAATTCAAAGCAAGTGGACAAAACTTAAAATTTAAAGGATTTATGACATTATATGTAGAAGGTAATGACTCTAAGGAAGACGAAGAAGAAAGCACAAACATTCCAAAACTAGAGTTAAATCAAGAAGTGAAAAAAGAAAAACTAGATGCAAAGCAAAGCTTTACAGAGCCACCAGCAAGATATACAGAAGCAAGCCTTGTAAAAGAGCTAGAAACCAAAGGAATAGGAAGACCAAGTACTTATTCACCAATAATAACAACAATAATCGAAAGAAGATATATAGAAAAAGATAAAAAACAATTAGTTCCAACACAACTTGGAGAAGTAGTAAATACGTTATTAACAGAAAATTTTACAGACATAATAGATGTAACATTTACAGCAAGAGTTGAAGATGAATTTGATGAAGTGGCAGAGGGAAAAGAACAATGGAAACAAATACTTAGAGAATTCTATCCACCATTTGAAAAAGAATTAGAAAAAGTAGACAAAGAGTTAGAACATGTAAAACTAGAAGATGAAGTTAGTGATGTTAAATGTGACAAATGTGGAAGAATGATGGTTGTGAAAATGAGTAGATATGGAAAATTCCTTGCTTGCCCAGGATATCCAGAATGTAAGAATGTAAAACCTTTTGTAGTAACAATAGATGTTCCTTGTCCGGTTTGTGGAGGACAAGTGCAAGTCCGTAAAACAAAGAGAGGAAAAAATTATTATATTTGCGAGAACAATAAAAATACAGAAGAAACTTGCAAATTTATCTCTTGGGATAAACCAAAAGCTGGAGAGCCTTGGAATCCTGAAGCAGAAAAGGAAAAAGCACCAAAAAGAACTGCAAGGAAAACAAAAAGAAAAACTACTAAAAAGAAAAAAACAAAATAAAAAAATTAAAAAATTTTGAAAAAAATACTTGATAAATTTTTGAATTTATAGTATAAGTATATTAGATAATAATAGGCCTACAAAGGAGGAAATAAAAATGGAAATACAGAACAGTAATAATTCTATACAAAATCAATTTGATGCAGCAGTTCCAACAAAGATAAGTACTTGGACAAAAATAAAAAATTTCTTATTTCAAGAAATAACAGTTGAATTAACACCAAGACAAGAAGCTACATTTAAAGCAATAAACGATTTCTGGCATCAAGAGATTTCTGATGAAGAAGGAGTAAACTTCATATTCCAAAAAATGAATTTTTAATAGTAGATTCTAAAAAAGGAATTTTATAAAAAGCACAGCAATGGTTATTAGTTTGCTGTGCTTTTGTGCACTTGAATAATGATTATTTGTATATCAAATAATATATAAATAATCATAAAAATACTTGAAAACTATTTGTTTTTGGTATAAAATGATAACTGTCTAGAAAGACTAAAATAGAACAAAAATATCTAAAGAGGAGGAAAAATTTTATGTCAGTTAAAGTTGGAATCAATGGCTTTGGAAGAATAGGAAAACTAGCACTTCAAGCAGCCCTAGAAAATGACGAGGTAGAGGTTGTTGCAATAAATGATCCATTTATAGCAGCAGACTACATGGCATACATGGTAAAATATGACTCAATGCACGGAAGATTTAAAGGAGAGATAAAATCAGAAGAAGGAAAACTAATTGTTAATGGAAAAACATTGAACGTTTATAACGAAATGGATCCAAACAATATTCCTTGGGGAGAAAATGGAGTAGAATATGTATTAGAATGTTCAGGAGTATTTACTACAACAGAAAAAGCTCAAGCTCATTTAAATGCAGGAGCAAAAAAAGTTGTAATAAGTGCACCTTCAAAAGATGCTCCAATGTTTGTAATGGGAGTTAACCAAGACAAATACGATCCAAGTATGAACATTGTATCAAATGCATCTTGTACAACAAACTGTTTAGCACCACTTGCCAAGGTTATAAATGATAACTTTGGAATAAAAGAAGGATTAATGACAACAGTTCACTCAATAACAGCTACACAAAAAACAGTTGATGGAGCATCTAAAAAAGATTGGAGAGGCGGACGTGCTGCAGGTGGCAATATAATACCATCTTCAACAGGAGCTGCAAAAGCTGTTGGAAAAGTAATTCCAGAACTAAGCGGAAAACTTACAGGAATGGCATTCAGAGTACCAACAATGGATGTATCAGTTGTTGACTTAACATGTAACCTAGAAAGACCAACAACATATGAAGAAATATGTGCAGCAGTAAAGAAAGCAGCAGAAGGAGAAATGAAAGGAATAGTTGAATACGTTGACGAAGATGTAGTATCTTCTGACTTCCTAACAGATTCTCATACATCAATATTTGATGCAAAAGCTGGAATTATGCTAACAGACACATTTGTAAAATTAGTTGCTTGGTATGACAACGAGTGGGGATATGCAAACAAATTAGTTGACTTAGCAGCACATATGGCAAGAGTTGATCATAAATAAGAAGAAATAAAACAGAAGTTAGAAGTCTAGTTTTAGACTTCTAACCTCCACTATATAAAAGCTAGATATTAGAAATTTAAGCAAATTTCTAATATGTGTCTTTAAAAAACAGGAGGATTAAATATGAATAAAAAAACTATAAGAGATATCGATTTAAAAGATAAGAAAGTACTTGTAAGATGTGACTTTAATGTTCCATTAGATGAAAACTTTAACATAACAGATAATAGAAGAATAGTAGGAGCATTACCAACAATAAAATATCTATTAGATAATAATTGTAAAGTAATACTATGTTCTCATTTAGGAAGACCAAAGGGAGAAGTAAAAAAAGAATTCTCTCTAGCTCCAGTACAAAAAGAACTATCAAGACTATTAGGAATAGAAGTAAAATTAGCAGATGATATAATAGGAGAAAGTGCTAAGAAACTAACAGAAAATATGAAAAATGGGGAAGTTGTCTTACTAGAAAATGTTAGATTTGATGCAAGAGAAGAAGCGAACGATAGAGAATTTGCAAAAGAACTTGCTAGTATGGCAGAAGTATATGTAAACGATGCATTTGGAACAGCTCATAGAGCACATAGCTCGACAGCAGGTGTTGCAGAATTCTTACCAGCTGTAGCAGGATTCTTAATGGAAAAAGAAATTAACTTCTTAGGAACAACTTTAGAAAATCCAGAAAGACCATTTATATCTATACTTGGCGGAAAGAAAGTTTCAGATAAAATAGGAGTTATAGATAATCTATTAGAGAAAGTAGATACATTGCTAATAGGTGGAGGAATGGCATACACATTTGTGAAAGCAATGGGTGGAAATATAGGAAACTCAATATGTGAAGAAGATAAGTTAGACTTAGCTTTAAACTTAATAGAAAAAGCAAAGCAAAAAGGTGTAAAACTAATGTTACCTGTAGATACTAAAATAGGAAAAGAATTCGACAAAGATACAGAAAGTGATACAGTAAAAATAAACGAAATACCAGATGGATGGCAAGGCTTCGATATAGGAGAAGAAACGATTAAACTATATGAGGAAGAACTTGCAAAAGCAAAGACAGTAGTATGGAATGGCCCTCTTGGAGCATTTGAACTTGATCAATTTGCAGTAGGAACAAATAAAATAGCTGAATTTTTAGGAAATCTAGATGGAGTAACAACAATAATAGGTGGAGGAGATTCAGCAGCAGCTATAGAAAAATTAGGAATAAGTGATAAATTTACACATATTTCAACAGGAGGAGGAGCATCTCTAGAATTTTTAGAGGGCAAAAAACTTCCAGGAGTAGAATGTCTATTAGATAAATAGAAAGGATGAATTATTTGGCAGAAGAGTTAGTAGATGTGTTTGACGAAAACGGAGTCAGAACACAAGAAACACTATCTAAAGAAGAAGCAATAAAAGAAGGAAAACTAATAAAAGCATTCCAAATTTGGATATTAAATAATCAAAATGAAGTGCTTATGCAAAGGCGAAGTGGAGGAGAAACACAAGATGCAGGAATGTTGGATCTTTGCTCAGGACACGTCAGAAGTAGAGAAATAGAGCGCCATGCAGTAGCAAGAGAAATAATAGAAGAATTAGGAAAAAATGCAATAAAAGAAAATGAATTCCCTAATATACAAAAAGTTGGAACAGCAAGAATGGACTTCAGAAAGTATGGAAGAAAAGGAAATTATATAGTTCCTTGGTATTATTTAAAATTGAATAGACAGATTCCGGAAACAGATTTCGACTTAGAAGAAGAAGAAGTAAGCAGTGTTGAATGGATACCATATGAAGAAGTTAAACAAATAATAAGAGAAAATAAAGGAAATATAAGAATTCCATATCTTAAGGAAACAGCTAAATTATTTGAGCAACTAGATGGATTCGTATATGAACAAACTAAAGAAGATGTGGAAAGGTAAATAATTATACCTTAGGAAGGAATAAATAATAATGAGAAAGAAAGTAATAGCAGGAAACTGGAAAATGAATATGCTTCCAAACGAAGCGATTGACTTTATAACAGGGCTAACACCTTGTGCTGCGAAAACAGAACATACAGTAATTTTGTGTGTACCATATACAGATTTATTTTATTCATTACTAACTGCTCAAGAAACAAATATACATATAGGAGCACAAAATGTGCATTGGGCAGATAAAGGAGCTTTTACAGGAGAAGTTTCAGCACAGATGCTAAGCTCAATAAAAACAGAATATGTAATAATAGGTCATTCTGAGAGAAGACAATACTTTTCAGAAACAGATGAAATTGTAAACAAAAAAATAAAAATAGCATTACAAAATTATTTAAAACCAATAGTCTGTGTTGGTGAAACTCTTGAACAAAAAGACCAAGGAAAGACAGAAGAAATAATAACAAAACAAGTAGAGTTAGCCTTAGAAGGGTTAGACGAAGAACAAGTAAAGCAGATAATTATTGCATATGAACCGATATGGGCAATAGGTACTGGAAAAACAGCAACTTCTGAAGATGCTAATAATAGCATAAAAGCTATAAGAAACAAAATAAAAGAACTATATGGAGAGGAAATTTCAGAGAATATAATCATATTATATGGTGGAAGCGTAAAAGCTTCAAATGCAAAAGAGTTATTCGGGACTTCTGACATTGATGGAGCGCTAATTGGAGGAGCAAGTTTGAAGTTAGACGAATTTGAAAAAATAATTAATTATGACAAATAAATTTTAGAGGAAGAAGGAAAATAAAAATGGATAAAAAATTAACAATGCTAATGATATTAGATGGTTTTGGAATTAATGAAAACGAGCAAGGAAATGCTGTAAAGCTAGCTAACACACCTAATATAGATAAACTAATGAAAACTTGTAAAACTACTGTAATGAATGCAAGTGGTTTAGCAGTAGGATTACCAGAAGGACAAATGGGAAATTCTGAGGTTGGACATACAAATATAGGAGCAGGAAGAATAGTATACCAAGAGTTAACTAAAATCACAAAATCAATAGAAGATGGAGATTTTTTCAGTATACCAGAATTCAATAAAGCAATAGAGAACTGTAAAAAACATAATTCTAAATTGCATATAATGGGACTTCTATCAGATGGTGGAGTTCATAGTCATATTCGTCATTTATTTGGATTACTTGAATTTGCAAAAAGAAAAGACTTTGAAGATGTGTATGTACACTGCTTTATGGATGGAAGAGATACACCACCAGCATCAGGAGAAACTTATATTGCTCAATTAGAAGAAAAGATGAAAGAAAAAGGAATTGGAAAGATTGCAACAGTATCAGGAAGATTCTATAGTATGGACAGGGATAAGAGATGGCAAAGAATACAAAAATCATATGATGCATTAGTAAATGGAAAAGGATTAACTGCAACATCAGCTATGCAAGCAGTTGAAGCATCATATCAAAAAGAAGTATTTGATGAATTTATCGAGCCAACTGTAATATGTAATGGTACAGAGCCTATTGCAAAAATAGAACCAAATGACTCTGTAATATTCTTTAACTTTAGACCAGATAGAGCAAGAGAAATAACCAGAACTTTAGTAGATCCAGAATTTAACGAATTCGAAACAAGAAAAGATTTAAATTTATTTTTTGTATGTATGACACCATATGACGAGACATTACCAAATGTAGAAATAGCATTCAAAAAAGAACAACTAAAAAATACATTTGGAGAATTCATAAGCAAACAAGGATTAAAACAACTTAGAATTGCCGAAACAGAAAAATATGCGCATGTAACATTCTTCTTTAATGGAGGAGAAGAAAAGCAATATCCAGGTGAAGATAGAATTTTAGTTCCTTCTCCAAAGGTAGAAACATATGATATGAAACCTGAAATGAGTGCTTTAGAAGTTACTGAAAAAGTACTAGAAGCAATCAACTCTAAAAAATATGATTGCATAATTTTAAACTATGCAAATCCAGATATGGTAGGACATACAGGAAGTTTAGAAGCTGCAATAAAAGCAGTTGAAACAATAGATGGATGTGTTGGAAGAGTAGTTGAAGCAATCAATGCTCAAAATGGAGTATTAATAATAACTGCTGACCATGGAAATTGTGAGCAAATGATTGATTACAAGACAGGAGAACCACATACAGCACATACAACAAACAAAGTTCCGTTAATATTAGTAGGAATAGATAATGTAAAACTAAGAGAAGGAAAACTATCAGATTTAGCACCAACAATGTTACAAATAATGGGATTTGAAAAACCAGAAGAAATGACAGGTGAAAGTATAATAGAAAAATAAGAGGGATAAATATGTCAGAAAACTCTAATATAAAGGGATTATATGAGAGAATAAGAAAAGAATTATTTTATATGATACCAGAAAAATGGGAGAGTATATATTTATATGCGAGTGTAGTGCAAAAAGGAAATAATAGAGAAACAGGGGAAATGTTTTTCTATTATTTTCCTAAGAGTTTATTAAAGAAAAATCCAATAAATGTATATCAAGTACCACAAAAATTTAATATAGATGAAAATGAATATTTAAAACTTGCAAATAGGTTGTTCGAAATAATAAAAAAGCTTAGAAAAAGTTGCATAAAGTATGAAAATTTTGATTGGAGTAATGTAACTATAATAGTAAAAGATGCTAGTTTTATAGTCGAATATAACAATGATCATTTAAGAAGCTCTAAGTTCACAAGTGATGACAGAATGGCAATTTGGCAATATAAATATTTAGAATATCCAATGGAAAAGTTTAATAAAGAGCAAAGAACATTAATTGCTGAGTATTTGGCAGAAGAACAACAAGGATTACATCAAATAAAAGAATATTCAGAAAGTTTTTATCAACAGCATTTACACAACAGCATTCAGTATGATATAAATAATGAAGAATACATAAATATTGATGAAATAAAAAAAGAAACACCTAAGGAAGAACAACCTGAGGAAGAAATAGTTATTAGAAATCAATTATTAAAATACTCAAAGTAGTAATAAAATAAAAAGGAATGGTACCCAAAATGGCTAAAGAAAAAAAGTTTTATTTATACAAGTTGATAGTAGTAATAATACTTGCAATTGCAGTAATATTTGTATTGAAAACTGCGACAAATTATAAAAAAGATGAAATAATAGGAAAAACAAATTTAGTAATTAATAATAGCAATACTACTAAAGACTTAAAAAACGATGTAGTAGTAGAGAATGGAGTTGTGTATATTTCTACAAAGGATATAGCAAATTTCTTTGATGACCATATATTCTATGACAACAAATATGATCAAATTATAACAACAACAGAAACAAAAGTAGCAACTTTAAAACTAAATGAAAACAAATCTACTATAAATGGAGCGACAGTTGATTTAGTAGCTCCAGCTAAAAAAATAGGAGAACAATTCTATTTACCTTTCTCAGAAATAAGCGAAAGTGTATATAATGTGGAAACTACATATGTAAAAGACACAGATACTGTAGTTTTAGTCTCACTAGATAGAGAGCTAACATATGCAAACAGTAGTAAAAATAATTCTGTAAAAAGCAAGCCAACAGTATTCTCTAAAACAGTTGATAAAATAGAAAAAGGGGATAATGTAACAATTATTCCTAAAAAGACTGAAGGAAAAAATGGTTGGACAAAAATAACAACTGAAAACGGGAAAATTGGATATGTAAAAACATCAACGCTTGCAAATAGCAAAAAGATAAGGGATAACTTTACAATAGAAAAACAAATTCAAGGAAATGTAAGTTTGGTATGGGAATATTTCTCTAAATACGGTAAGGCACCTCAAAGGACAGAAAAAATAGATGGAATAAATGTAGTTGCACCAACATTTTTCTCGCTTGCTACTTCTGAAAAAGGAGCTATAGTAGCAAATGTTGGACAAGCAGGTCAAAACTATATAAACTGGGCTCATAGCAATGGGTATAAAGTATGGCCTTGGGTTGCAAATGAAGCAACTAATAAAGAAGAAAAAGACTTTACCTCTTCAATATTAAATGACTACAAATCAAGAGAAAAACTAATAAATAGCATATTAGCAGCGGTAGAAATGTATAATCTAGATGGAATAAATCTAGACTTTGAAAATATGTATGAATCAGATAAAGAAGCTTACACTAGATTAGTTATAGAATTAGCACCTCGTTTAAAAGAATTAGGAAAAGTATTATCAGTAGATGTAACAGCTCCTGATGGATCACCAGATTGGTCTTTATGCTTTAATAGGAATGTAATAGGTGATGTTGCAGATTATATAATATTTATGGCATATGACCAACATAATAATTCTTCAAGCGAAGCTGGAACTGTAGCTGGATGCGATTGGGTAGAAGCAAATATTAACAAGTTTTTAGGACAAGAAGGTGTAAAGGCAGAAAAAATAATACTTGCAATGCCATTTTACACAAGAGTTTGGAACGTTACAAATGGAGGAGTATCAAGCAGTGCTGTTGACATGAAATCTCAAGCAACATTAATTCCATCAAATGCAAAAATTACATGGGACGATTCCTTAAAACAAAACATTGCAGAATACGAGAAAAATGGAAAATCATATAAAGTATGGATGGAAGATGAAAAATCTTTGACATGCAAGATGGAACTAGTAAAGAAATATAACTTAGCAGGAGGAGCATTCTGGAGAAAAGACCAAGAAACAAGTGATATTTGGAAAGTAATAAGCGAAAACTTATAAATCTAAAAGATTTGGGTTTGACTTATCGCAGAAATGTAATTATATTATTTTAGCGCACAAATCCCAACTGCGAATCAAATGTACAAAAAAATCGGCAAAGCTTTGCCGGTTTTTTTACATTTGCTACCTTGTCGGTCCCCACACAAGTTTGTGCTCAAAATAATATAATTACATTTCTGTTATTAAGTTATACTGTTTGTTGTCTTTTAGATTTATAAGTTCTTTTTTTACATTTGTTAAATATACTAATCATAGGTGATTGGCATGAAGGATAAGTGTGTATATTTTGAAATAGATCAAATACCAAAACAAAACTTAAAATATAAAATAATGGACATATTCAACATATTCGAGAAGAGAGAATATGAACAAAAGATTGTATACAAATTATACAAATCTAATAATAATTATATAAAAAAGATAAACTCTAAAATAAATAAAATCAATGTGCCAATAGTTTTAGCTAAAGAGATAAAAGAGAATGCAAAAAAAGAAGAATATCAACACACAAAACTATATGGAATAATAAAATCATTAGAAGAAGACAAAACAATATTTGCTGAATTTATAGAAGAAATATTAAAAAATACAATTGAAGAACAGAAGCAGACAGCAGAACGACAAAGTATATATGTATTAGCGAAAGAAAATAATTTTCAGAGAGAAAATAAAATAAAAAATCTACTATCCAAATATAAAGCAGTAAATATAATTACATCTAACATACGAGAATTTAAAAAGTTAGAAGAGAATATGGAGGAAAGCTCTGAAACATTTGCAGTACTGAATAATAAGAAAAAAAGTCTAGCAAGAGCTCAATACATAATAAATATGGATTTTAATGAAGAGGAATTACTAAAGTACAACATAAACAGAACAGCTAATATATTTAATCTAAATATCGGAAAATTACATCTTAATAATTTTGATGGATGTATTATAAATAATATAGAGATAAATAATGATAATCAGGAATACGATATAAAAGATTTATATTTAACTAGTATGATAAACGAAGTAGAGATAGAAAATATAATAAAATCGGGAAAATATAAGCTGATAGGAAACAATGGTTACATTTTTTTAGAAAAAAATGTAAAAGAGCTTGTAAAAATTTTTCCACTATGATAGTATAAGCATAAGGTAAATATCTATATAAAGATATAGAATTTATAACCAAAGTAAAAACTATATAATATGTAGATATTTATTGAAAAAATAAAAGAATAAGGGAATACTAAAGAAGGAGGAAATACAAAATGAGAAAATCTTTAAAAGACAAAAAACGGAATAACATTAATAGCTTTAGTTATTACAATAATAGTAATTTTAGTCCTTGCAGGAGTAACAATAGGAGCAGTTATAGATGATAATGGAATAATTAAAAAAACCGAAAATGCAAAAGTACAAGCTATACAAGATAATGAAAAAGAGATAATAAATAGAGCTCAAATGTTAGCTAGAATAAGAAGTAAAGATGGAACTATATCTAAAGAAGGTTTTGAACAAGCATTAAAAGAAGAGGTGAAATCAAACGAAACAGAATTAGATGGAGATAGTTCAAAAGTAAAGGTAAAATTTATAGAAAGTGGAAATGAATATATTGTAGACTTAGATTCAACTGATGGAGGAAGTACAGGAGGCACAACAGGAGATGGAGAAAGTACAGGAGACACCACGATAGACGGGGAAGAAGGAAATAGTAACAATCCAACAATTCCTGATGGGTATACTCCTGTTGATACAGATACATCTCAATGGGGAGATGGAGATAATCCACCAAGTCAAGATTCAGTAGACCACGGACTTGTGATAAAAGATGATAGTAATAACGAATGGGTGTGGGTGCCAGTACCAGATGTAACAGTAATGTGTGATACTT
>OLHG01000450.1_pt1 | contig 29068 bp, 35 predicted proteins | sample 1605971 | NCBI WGS metagenome assembly OLHG01 (sample SAMN03283289) | human gut metagenome | biome: human-associated habitat; material: feces | host: Homo sapiens | place: Peru | collected 2012 | reverse complement strand
GCCATAGTCCGCATTTTTAGAGCTGATATGTTTGAATGTTGCCAACAGCGTCACCCACTTTCTGCAAGACTTCAAACTTTAGGGCAGCAAGGTCGGAAACCGCCGCCCGTACCTCCCCGGCAAGCTGCGGGTAGGGGCTGTGCCACTCGTTCAGCGTCCGGGCTATCTGGTTTAAGTTGCCGCCGATCCTGCCGTATTCGGCGGTCAGCTTCCCGACAGCGGCAAGCAACTCGTCATTGACGGGGGAAACGGTTATGATGGGGCGTATGGCTGCCCCGGTTATGGCTTGCCGGATAAACTCGGCTTGGCTCATGTTGTAAGCAGAAAGCCTTTCCGCAAACTCGGCGTATTCTTCCTCGGTCATGCGTGTCTTGACTACCCGGCTGCGGTGCGGCGTGTTATATCGTTTTCGCATGGTAAAACCTCCTTCGGCTGTGCGTGGTGTCCTCTCACTAATAGGAGAAAAACAGGGTGTAAAGCGGAACTGTTTTTGAAAAATCCGAAAAATTATTTTGAGGGATTTTCCAGCGGCGTAAGCCGCATAAGCAGGGTTTGGGGAAGGCACTCCCCAACAAGATTCCCGCAGGGGCAAAATGAGCGATAAGCGAATTTTGGTACTGCGGTAGAATCTTGCTCTAAGAAACTGCCGGACTGCCGTTCACTTCCTACTGCCACTTTTTCAGAAAATCTATAACCAGCTTTTTCATAAAAGGCTGCGGGCTGGCGTTCTTCCTCTTACTCCCTACAACACCGCAAAAAGCAAAAATGACGGACTTTCCGGCAAGAACTTTTCCGGCGGCTCGGTCTTTCCCGACAATAAGGCGTTTCGGAAGCTGCGTTTTGCCCGCTGTCTAAAAAAAACGGCAGCCTTTTTTGGTTTCACTATCTAATACGGAACTTTTGGAAATTTGCCAAAAATGAGCGCAAAAAAAGCAGCAAATCTTTTTCGGATTTACTGCTTCATGTGCCGCTGCGGGGCGGCGGGATATTCAGTTTCTATGTTATCGGTCAAGCCGGAACTTGAACAGGCTTTCAATCAGCTTTGTTCTGATGTAGTCCTCCATATCAGAGTTGTAATAGCCGTTCATCTTAGAGAAGTAGCGGATATATCCAGCGTATCGGTCAAGGACGGCTTGTATCGCTATGGGGTCGCCCTCATGTGCCTTTATGATAGTGTCATAGGGGAGAAGTCGGTTACTCATGGGACAGCACCTCCATTTCCTCTTTCAGCCGCTTCAAGGCAAGCCGTATATGCCGCCCGATTGTGCTGCGTGTCCAGCCGCTTTGTTCTCCGATTTCTTTCTGCGTCAAGTGCTGAAAGTAGTACAAAAAGATTTCTTCCTGCGTCTGTTCCGGCAATCGGGCAAGAGCAGCCGCAAGAGAATGCTCATGTACGGTAAGGAAGCAAGCAACCGAAAACAAGAGATAGACCGCCAGCACTACACTATTCCGAACCAAAGACCAAAAGATAAGCATTGTGGGAAAATCTAAACTTTTGGATTTTCCTACAATGCCGACTACGGCGGAATCCCTCCCACTCCTTATATCTTTCTTTCCGTATACATTGAATTTGTATTTAGTAAATGCTATAATGTCCCTATTCAAATTATAAATGTGTTGAATTAGTTACATGTACATATTTTTTGTGCCGGAGGAAGTGAAATGAAACAAAAAATTTATCTCATTACAGGCTTAATGGCTTCTGGAAAATCTACAGTTTCCGATTTACTGGCAAAATCAATAGAAAAATGCGTCCATCTTCGTGGTGATGTGTTCCGAAAAATGATTATTTCAGGCAGAGAAAATATGTCAGCTACCCCATCAGCGGAAGCAGTCCGCCAGCTGTACCTTCGATACAAATTGACTGCTGATGCGGCAAGGTCATACTTTGACAACGGCTTTTCTGTAGTGATCCAAGATAACTACTACGGTGATGAATTAAACCGAATGATAAATTATCTGCATAAATACCCTGTTGAGGTTGTCGTTCTTTGTCCAGATGTGGAAACAATAAAAGAAAGGGAACGATACAGGGAGAAAACAGGCTATTCCGGCTTTACGGTTGAAACCTTATACGATACATTTATGCAGACAACACCACGGATCGGCTTTTGGCTGGACAATTCCAACCAAACACCACAGCAGACAGCAGAAAACATTCTGAACGCTAGGAAGCCGGTATGATTGTTACATATAAGGGGAAGAAAAATTTCTTTTAGGTACTTGCTTTCCTAAAACTGATGTGATACAATGATTAAAACTGATGTGATACAATGATTTAATCCAGAAAAGGAGTAAAAAATATGCGGCAAGGTATTCTTAAATAAAACTATAATCAAATAGTGGGAACAAAGGATTATGATAGCTCCTTTTGTAGGGGCTTAGTTTTTTGTACCCAATTTAAGAATACTTTTGCCTTATCAATTTTGACATATCCCCAAAAACAGCAATCACAAACAGGTGTATGCTGTATATGTGTATGTCCGCAACTTATAATCCCCAGTGGTAAAAGTATTTTACTGCTGGGGATTTTTATGCCCTTTGGGGCTGTAAAGGGAGGACAATCACATGAAAATAATCAATATTGGAATTCTTGCCCATGTAGACGCTGGAAAGACGACCTTGACGGAGAGCCTGCTATATGCCAGCGGAGCCATTTCAGAACCGGGGAGCGTCGAAAAAGGGACAACGAGGACGGACACCATGTTTTTGGAGCGGCAGCGTGGGATTACCATTCAAGCGGCAGTCACTTCCTTCCAGTGGCACAGATGTAAAGTTAACATTGTGGATACGCCCGGCCACATGGATTTTTTGGCGGAGGTGTACCGCTCTTTGGCTGTTTTAGATGGGGCCATCTTGGTGATCTCCGCTAAAGATGGCGTGCAGGCCCAGACCCGTATTCTGTTCCATGCCCTGCGGAAAATGAACATTCCCACCGTTATCTTTATCAACAAGATCGACCAGGCTGGCGTTGATTTGCAGAGCGTGGTTCAGTCTGTTCGGGATAAGCTCTCCGCCGATATTATCATCAAGCAGACGGTGTCGCTGTCCCCGGAAATAGTCCTGGAGGAAAATACCGACATAGAAGCATGGGATGCGGTCATCGAAAATAACGATGAATTATTGGAAAAGTATATCGCAGGAGAACCAATCAGCCGGGAAAAACTTGCGCGGGAGGAACAGCAGCGGGTTCAAGACGCCTCCCTGTTCCCAGTCTATCATGGCAGCGCCAAAAATGGCCTTGGCATTCAACCGTTGATGGATGCGGTGACAGGGCTGTTCCAACCGATTGGGGAACAGGGGGGCGCCGCCCTATGCGGCAGCGTTTTCAAGGTTGAGTACACCGATTGCGGCCAGCGGCGTGTCTATCTACGGTTATACAGCGGAACGCTGCGCCTGCGGGATACGGTGGCCCTGGCCGGGAGAGAAAAGCTGAAAATCACAGAGATGCGTATTCCATCCAAAGGGGAAATTGTTCGGACAGACACCGCTTATCAGGGTGAAATTGTTATCCTTCCCAGCGACAGCGTGAGGTTAAACGATGTATTAGGGGACCAAACCCGGCTCCCTCGTAAAAGGTGGCGCGAGGACCCCCTCCCCATGCTGCGGACGACGATTGCGCCGAAAACGGCAGCGCAAAGAGAACGGCTGCTGGACGCTCTTACGCAACTTGCGGATACTGACCCGCTTTTGCGTTGCGAAGTGGATTCCATCACCCATGAGATCATTCTTTCTTTTTTGGGCCGGGTGCAGTTGGAGGTTGTTTCCGCTTTGCTGTCGGAAAAATACAAGCTTGAAACAGTGGTAAAGGAACCCTCCGTCATTTATATGGAGCGGCCGCTCAAAGCAGCCAGCCACACCATCCATATCGAGGTGCCGCCCAACCCGTTTTGGGCATCCATAGGACTGTCTGTTACACCACTCTCGCTTGGCTCCGGTGTACAATACGAGAGCCGGGTTTCGCTGGGATACTTGAACCAGAGTTTTCAAAACGCTGTCAGGGATGGTATCCGTTACGGGCTGGAGCAGGGCTTGTTCGGCTGGAACGTAACGGACTGTAAGATTTGCTTTGAATACGGGCTTTATTACAGTCCGGTCAGCACGCCGGCGGACTTCCGCTCATTGGCCCCGATTGTATTGGAACAGGCATTGAAGGAATCGGGGACGCAGCTGCTGGAACCTTATCTCTCCTTCATCCTCTATGCGCCCCAGGAATACCTTTCCAGGGCTTATCATGATGCACCGAAATACTGTGCCACCATCGAAACGGCCCAGGTAAAAAAGGATGAAGTTGTCTTTACTGGCGAGATTCCCGCCCGCTGTATACAGGCATACCGTACTGATCTGGCCTTTTACACCAACGGGCAGAGCGTATGCCTTACAGAACTGAAAGGGTATCAGGCCGCTGTCGGCAAGCCAGTCATCCAGCCCCGCCGTCCAAACAGCCGCCTGGACAAGGTGCGCTATATGTTTCAGAAGATAATGTAACGTCTTGCGCAATGCAAGCGTTCATTGCTGGCTATTGCGAAATATCATTGATAAAATCAGTATCAGAGAGGAGAAACTATTTTGAACCAGGAACAGACGAATATTACAACAGGAAAGCAAATACGTCATCTGCGAACACAATTGGGAATGACACAGGAAGAACTAGCCGGGGAATTGAATGTTACCCGGCAGGCACTATCGAATTGGGAGAGAGATGTTAATGAACCCGATTTAAATATGTTGAAAAAAATTTGCTTTCTTTTTGGAGTCAACATGGACGATTTTGCGAAGGAGGTAATAACAAAGATGGAAACATATGAAAAAAAGGAGAAACGACAATTTAATAAGTACGATATGGCAATTGGACTTTTTTATGGTGTTGGTATATTTCTTGGCATTGGTATTTTCTTTGTTGGCGGTTTTATGACAATGTCAGGTGCAGGGTGGGGAGCATCACTATTTGGCGGTGGCTGTTTTTCTCTTGTATTTGGCTTGATATGCCATGCAGTTATTACATTGAGAAGAAATGACAAATGATGACATATCCTGCTTTCTATACTTTTCGGTAATACCGAGTAAAAAAAGCCGCTGCTTTTGGCTTTCCAATAGCGGCGGCTTAATGCAAGCGGCGGCAAAGGGAAATATCCTTTGAATACCTTACAGAAGAAAAGTTTTGCAGCATTACAAAAATAAAAGCCTATACCATTTTGGAAAGAAAAGATACATAATAGTCAAGACGGCAACAATCAGAAGTTATGGAGGGTAACAATGGAATATAGTAAGGAAGATTTAATGGAAGCAAAAAAGCAAATTTGGGGAGTGGGAGAGAACATGGGAACAGAGGAAAGTAAAAAAATCTGGGAGGAGAACGCACAATTTTGGGATAATGCAATGGGTGACGAATCTAATGAATTTCACAGAGAGGTAGTGCGTCCCAAAGTAACGGAACTTCTATCTCCTAATCCTGCGGATTACATTTTGGATATTGCGTGTGGCAATGGAAATTATTCTTCGTATCTTGCACAAAGAGGCGCTTCGGTTGTCGCTTTTGATTACAGCAAAAAAATGATAGAATTGGCTAAAAGACGGCAATCACAATATGCAAAACAAATTGAATTTTGTGTGGCGGATGCGACCGATAGAAAAAGTATATTAGAATTAAAAAGAAATCGAGCCTTTACGAAAGCAGTTTCTAATATGGCAATTATGGATATTACGGATATTGAACCACTTCTTATGGCTGTTTATGAACTGTTGCAGGAAAGCGGAATTTTTGTCTTTGCAACGCAACACCCTTGTTTTGTCACGTTGACTGAAAAATATATGACACCGCACAGTTACTATGATATAGCGATTGAAGGGCAACCGAAAGAGCAGATTTATTATCATCGTTCCATACAAGATATTTTTAACCTTTGTTTTAGAGCTGGATTTGTCATTGATGGATTTTATGAAGAATGTTTTAAAACCAACAAAGAAATTCCTATGGTAATGATAGTAAGGCTTAAGAAGGTAAAACGTGATAGCTTAAAATAAATTCAAGTTTGTCGGGTAAATAGCAAACCCAGCCGAGCCAGTCAACGATAAAATGAACGCCGCTTCGCGCCGTCGTTGACAGCCCCGCCCGTCTTTGCTGGTAGGCAATCAAGGGGCGACAGCAAGGAGTACTGCCGCCCCGCACTATTATTCAGAGAGGGGGAATTTCCATGACCGAAGATGAAGCCTACAAGGTGCATATCCAGTACACATTCAATGCCTTTTGCAAGGTAGTCATTCGTCACGCAGCCATAGATAAAATCTTGAAGCTGCGCCGGAGGTGGGAACGGGAAGTTTCCCTTGATTATCTGATGAGTGAAAAGTTTGTCCAGCTTGCCGAGCCGGAGTAGCTTGAAGAATATCTTTTTACCGCCTGCGGCCAGACCGCCGTTCTGTATCATGCGGAGCTTGCCGCCGCCCTTGCCCTTTTGCCGGAGCAGACGCAGGAAGAAATTTTTCGTTACTATTTCCTGCGCCAGCCGCAGCGAGTGATCGGCGTACATATTGGCCGGACACGCAGCACAGCGGGGCGGCATATCCGGCTTGCCTTGCAGCGGTTAAGGCGGCTCATGGAGGGAAATGACTATGAGTAAACTTCTCCCCTATGAAACAATCGTCAAAGCCCATGAGGGCGACCCGGACGCAATCGACACCATTCTTTCCCACTATGCCGGATATATCCGCTACTGTTCCAAAGTACACGGGAAAGTCAACGCCGAAGTTGAGGAACATATAAAGCAACAGCTCATTGCCGCCCTGTTCAAATTTCGCTTTGACCGATAAACAAAGAACAAACACTGGCTGTCATTAGCGGTTTCACTCCAGCCAGTTTACAATTCATCTATTCCTAAAGGAAGCAGGTCATAGTATAATAGAACCAACGACAAATATACTTTTAGGGGAGATATAGCAATATGAAAAGTAATAAATACTTAACTATTGGCTTATTAACAGGATTTATTGTCGGTGGTTGCATAGGTGTGTTGGCATGGGCGTTTTTGCAAAATCTTTTTGCTATTTCTATTTGTGCAGGTATCGGAATGTTGATTGGAATTGTTATAGGTACATTGATTGATTATGAAAAAAATAATCATCAAGAGAAATAGAAAAAATGCACAATGCCTTAAAGGGAAAACAGGAATTTATTGTGCTATCCATCATCGGGCCAACCTGACCTGAACTTTCAAAACTGAATATCCACCGCCCATCGGCGGCCAGCGAAAGCAGTAAGTCTGAAAAAGATTTGCTGCTTTTTTCTTTATCCGTTTGGCAAAATCGCAAAGTCATCCGTAGTAGGTAGGTGAAGCCGGAAACAAAAAATTTTCTGCGGCGGTAGCCAAATCTGCATTTTCTGTATTTCTAAGGCAAAGGAAAATTTGAGAAAATTCCCGGCAAGCGGGTAGCTGGCGGCCTTTGAAATGTATCTTTAGCGGAAAGAAAGAACTGCGGGTAAAAATCGCCCCACGCCGTAAGATTTTTGCAGAAATCCGGCCAAAACAGGCGGCAGCTATACGAGTAGTAAGTGCAAGGGGAAATCTACGGCTTACTTAGAGCAAGTTTCTACCACGGTGCCAAAATCCGCAATTCTGCGGTTTTGCCCCTCGCGGGAAACTTGTTGGGGAGTGCCTTCCCCAAACCCTGCTATGGCGGCTTGCGCCGCAAAAATATTTCCGTCCGGCAGGCCATTTTTTTGCGAGAACTGCCCCGGAAATACCTAACAGACCAGCCTATTTTTTGTGATAAGTGAAAGGAGGTTTACAGCCCATGCCGAAGCGATACAACACACCCCACCGCAGCCGCGTTGTGAAAACCCGGCTGTCCGAAGATGAATATGCCGACTTCACAGCGCGGCTTGCGCTCTATGGTATCAGCCAGTCCGAATTTCTCCGGCAGGCGATACGGCGCACCACCATACGCCCCGTTATCCATGTGTCGGCGGTCAATGACGAACTGCTCTCCGCTGTCGGGAAGCTGGCCGCCGAGTACGGCAGGATCGGCGGCAACCTCAACCAGATAGCCCGGTATCTGAACGAGTACGGCGCACCCTACAATGCGCTCTCCGGCGAGGTACGCGCCGCCATAGCCGACCTTGCCGCCCTCAAGTATGAAGTCCTCAAGAAAGTAGGTGACGCGGTTGGCAACACTCAAGCATATCAACTCTAAAAGCGCCGACTACGGAGCCGCCGAACAATACCTGCTTTTTGAGCACGACGAGTTTACCATGAAGCCTGTCCTTGATGAAACCGGCAGGCTTATCCCCCGCGAGGACTACCGGCTGTCCACACTGAACTGCGGCGGCGAGGATTTTGCCGTTGCGTGTATGCGGGCAAATCTCCGATACGGGAAGAACCAGCAGCGGGAAGATGTGAAAAGCCACCACTATATCATCAGCTTTGACCCACGGGACGGGCCGGACAATGGCTTGACCGTAGACCGGGCGCAGGCATTGGGCGAGAAGTTTTGCGCCGAGCATTTTCCCGGCCACCAAGCCCTTGTATGCACCCACCCGGACGGGCATAACCACAGCGGCAACATCCATGTGCATATCGTCATTAACAGCCTGCGGATAGAGGAAGTGCCGTTCCTGCCCTACATGGACAGGCCAGCCGACACGAAAGCCGGTTGCAAGCACCGCTGTACCGACGCGGCCTTGCGCTACTTCAAGTCCGAAGTCATGGAGATGTGCCACCGGGAGGGGCTTTACCAAATCGACCTCTTGAACGGCAGCAAGAACCGCGTCACAGACCGGGAGTATTGGGCGCAGAAAAAGGGACAGGCCGCGCTGGACAGGCAGAACGCCCCCATGATTGCAGGCGGTATCACGCCCCGGCAGACCAAGTTTGAAACGAACAAGGAAAAGCTGCGGCAGACCATACGCGCCGCGCTGTCGGCGGCGGCCTCATTCGAGGACTTTTCCTCTCTGCTGCTGCGGGAGGGCGTGACCGTCAAGGAGAGCCGGGGGCGACTTAGTTACCTTACGCCGGACAGGACGAAGCCCATTACCGCCCGGAAGCTGGGCGACGACTTTGACCGCGCCGCTGTCCTTGCCGTTTTGGAGCAGAACGCCGCCAGAGCCACAGAAAAGGCCACAGCCATACCCGAATACCCCCGGCAGGGGAAACCCGGCATACAGCCCACAAAAACCCAAAAAACCGCCCCGAAACAGGACGGCGTGCAGCGGCTTGTTGACATCGAAAAGAAGCTGGCCGAGGGCAAAGGCCGGGGCTATGAACATTGGGCGACCATGCACAACCTCAAACAAATGGCCGCGACGCTGAATGTGTATCAGGAATACGGCTTCACTTCCCCGGAGCAGTTAGAAGCCGCCGTTGATACCGCCTATCAGGAAATGCGCCAGACCAGCGGCGAACTGAAAGCACTGGAAACGAAGCTACAAGGGAAAAAGGAGTTGCAGCGGCAGGTACTTGCCTATGCCAAGACCAAGCCCGCCCGCGACGGGCTGCGGGCGCAGAAATCGCAGAAAGCCCGTGACGCATACCGGCAGGCGCATGAAAGTGATTTTATCATAGCCGACGCAGCCGCCCGGTATTTCAAGGCGCATGGCATTACCAAGCTGCCCGCCCGGAAAGCGTTGCAGGACGAGATCGAGCAGCTTGTTTCCAAGAAATCCGGCCTGTATAACACCTACCACGAACAGAAGCAGCGGTACACGGAGTTGCAGACCGTCAAGCGGAACATCGACCAGATTTTGCGCCGGGAGGAACCCCGCCGCAGAAAGGAGCAGAGCCATGAGCGATAAGCTGCCGAGAATGGACTACCGCCAGTACCGGCGAGCGCGGCGGCTGGTGCATGAGTGCTGTAACTACGACGAGGGGAACTGCCTGCTGTTAGACGACGGGGAGCCTTGCGTGTGCGTCCAAAGCATTTCCCTTTCCCTCATGTGTCGCTGGTTCCGTGTGGCTGTCCTGCCCCTTGACGGGGAACTGGCCACAGCCCTCTTGTACCGAGGGAGCCGGAAACGGTGTGCCGTCTGCGGGGCGGCATTTGTTCCCAAATCCAACCGGGGAAAATACTGCCCCGACTGCGCCGCCAGAGTACGCCGCCGCAAAGAAGCCGAGCGACAGCGCAAACGCTACCACCTTTCTACGCATTTAGGGGCTGTCAAACCCTTGTAAATCAAGGCTTTTTTGCCCGCCCTCAACGGGGGCTTGATACATTTATCCTTTTCCCCCGGAAACGGCGTTCTAAATGCGTACAAACGCCCCAAATCCACCCAAAGGAGGAACCATGTCAGACAACCGAAAATACTACTACCTCAAGCTGAAAGAGAATTACTTTGACGAGGACGCTATCGTGCTGCTGGAAAGTATGCAGGACGGCATCCTCTATTCCAACATTCTCTTGAAACTGTACCTGAAATCGCTGAAAAACGGCGGGAAGTTGCAGCTTGATGAAAATATCCCCTACACCGCGCAGATGATTGCCACCATTACCCGCCAGCAAGTCGGCACCGTAGAGCGAGCCTTGCAGATTTTTATGAAGCTGGGGCTTGTGGAGCCGTTACAGAACGGCGCACTGTATATGAGCAACATTGAACTGCTTATCGGCCAATCCTCTACCGAGGGGGAGCGGAAACGGCGGGCAAGGCTGGCTTTGCAGGAGCAGAAAGCCTTGCCAAAGGCCGGGGCGGACAAATGTCCACCATATCAAGCGGACATTTGTCCACCAGAGATAGAGATAGAGAAAGAGATAGAGATAGAAAAAGAGAGAGAGCAAGAGTTAGATACGGGACAGCCCGCCCGCGCCGCCTATGGCCGGTATGAAAATGTCTTTCTTTCGCAATCAGAACTGGACGGGCTGAAAGCAGACCTGCCCGACAAATGGAACTACTACATTGACCGGCTATCCTGCCATATCGCGTCCAGCGGCAAGCGATACCGCAGCCATGCCGCCACAATCTACAAATGGGCGCAGGAGGACGCAGCCAAGAAAGCCCCGAAAAAGGGCATACCAGACTACTCATGCAAGGAGGGCGAGAGTTTATGAAGAACGAAATCAACGCTGTTTTGGAGAATATGACGGCCATCACCCCGGAGCCGGAGGACTACACCGGCGAGGACGGTTTACTGTACTGCGGCAAGTGCCGCAAGCCGAAAGAAGCCTATTTTGCGCCGGATAAGGCCGCTATCTTTGGCCGTGACCGCCACCCGGCAGAGTGCGACTGCCAGAGAGCCGCCCGCGAGGAACGGGAGGCCGCCGAGAAACGGCGCAGGCACCTTGACACCGTGGAAGAACTGAAACGCCGGGGCTTTACCGACCCCACCATGCGGGACTGGACTTTTGAGAACGACAACGGCAGGAACCCGCAGGCCGGGATTGCCCACCGGTATGTGGAGCATTGGGAGGATATGCGAACCGACAATATCGGCTGCCTGTTCTGGGGCGGCGTGGGAACCGGGAAAAGCTACCTTGCGGGCTGTATCGCAAACGCCCTTATGGAGAAAGAAATCCCCGTCCACATGACGAACTTTGCCCTTATCCTCAATGACCTTGCCGCCAGCTTTGAGGGGCGCAACGAGTACATTTCCCGCCTTTGCCGCTATCCGCTGCTTATCCTTGACGATTTCGGCATGGAGCGCGGAACGGAATACGGGCTGGAGCAGGTTTTCAATGTGATTGACAGCCGTTACCGCAGCGGCAAGCCGCTGATCGTCACGACCAACCTCACGCTGGACGACCTGCGGAACCCGGAGGACACCGCCCATTCCCGGATTTATGACCGGCTGCTTTCCATGTGCGTCCCGGTACGTTTTACCGGCGAGAATTTCCGGCAGGAAACCGCGCAGCGGAAAATGGAGAGCATGAAGAAACTGATTACCGACTGAAAGGAGTATTGCCTATGGCAGATAACAAGCAGCACGACACCCGCACCGCCCGCCGCCCCGACTGCGTGACGGAAATCCGCATGGGCAATTCCGTCCTTGTCGTGTCCGGCTATTTCAAGAAAGACACCACGACCACCGCCGCCGACAAAATGGCGCGGGTACTGGAAGCGGAAGCCGCTGCTACACAAAAACCGGCGATTTGATAAGCTGTAAAGAAGCAGATTTGACACTTTTGCCGCTATACAACCAGCCCTGTTCCGTGGTACAATGAAACCACGGAATAGTGGGGCTGGCTGTCGGAAACGGAGGATTTTATGTTAAGACAAGCCACCCAAAACCTCATTACCGCCCTTTATCCGAGATTGTCCCATGAGGACGAATTGCAAGGCGAGAGTAATTCCATATCGAACCAAAAACGGATACTCGAAACCTTTGCAAAACAAAATGGCTTTACCAACCTGCGCTGGTACACCGACGACGGCTATTCCGGCGCGAACTTTCAAAGGCCCGGTTTTCAAGCCATGCTTGCAGACATTGAAGCCGGGAAAGTGGGTACGGTCATTGTCAAGGACATGAGCCGGTTAGGGCGAAACTACTTGCAGGTGGGATTTTACACGGAAATGCTGTTCCCCCGAAAGGGCGTGCGTTTTATCGCTGTCAACGACAATGTGGACAGTGCAAACGGCGGCATGGACAACGATTTTACCCCTCTGCGAAATCTGTTCAACGAATGGCTGGTGAGAGATACGAGCAAGAAAATCAAGGCAGTAAAACGAGCAAAAGGCATGAGCGGCAAGCCCGTTACCAGCAAGCCGGTCTATGGCTACCTCATGGACGAGGACGAGAACTATATCGTTGACGAGGAAACTACGCCGGTTGTCCAGCAGATATACCAGCTTTGCCTTGCCGGGAATGGCCCGACCAAGATTGCCCGTATGCTTACGGAGCAGCAAATCCCTACGCCGGGGACGCTGGAATACCGCAGGACGGGCAGCACCCGCCGCTACCACCCCGGCTATGAGTGCAAATGGGCGACGAACACCGTTGTTCATATCCTCGAAAACCGGGAGTACACCGGCTGTCTGGTAAACTTCAAGACGGAGAAGCCCTCTTACAAGGTCAAGCACAGTGTAGAGAATCCCATCGAGAAGCAGGCTGTTTTTGAGAACCACCATGAGCCTATCATAGACCGGGAAACATGGGAGCGCGTGCAGGAGTTACGCAAGCAGCGTAAACGCCCGAACCGCTATGATGAAGTGGGGCTGTTCTCCGGTATGCTGTTCTGCGCCGACTGCGGCCATGTGATGTACCAGCAGCGGTATCAGAACAAGAACCGCAAGCAGGACTGTTACATCTGCGGCAGCTACAAGAAGCGCACCCGCGACTGTACGGCGCACTTTATCCGCACCGACCTGTTGACCGCCGGTGTCCTCTCCAATCTCCGGCAGGTGACCGAATACGCCGCCAAGCATGAGAGCCGCTTTGTGAAGCTGCTTATCCAGCAGAACGAGATCGGCGGCAAGAGAAAGACCGCCGCAGCCACCAAGCAGCTTGAACAGGCGCAGGAGCGTATTTCCGAAGTGAGCCGCATTATCAAGCGGCTGTATGAGGACAATGTGAACGGCAAAATCAGCGACGAGCGTTTCATGGAACTGTCGGCAGACTATGAGCAGGAACAGCGGGAACTGAAAGACCGCGCCGCCGCTTTGCAGGCCGAACTGGACAAGTCGCAGGCCGCCACCGTCAACGCGGAAAAGTTTATGGGTATCGTCCGAAAGCACCTTGCCTTTGAGGAATTGACCCCCACCCTCTTGCGGGAAATGATTGAGAAAATCGTCGTGCATGAGTGCAGCTATGACGAGAACGGCACCCGCAGACAGGACATTGAGATTTATTACAGCTTTGTCGGCAAGATTGACTTGCCAGAATAACCGCCCGACCTATCCGACACAATGCGCAAGTGCCGGATAGGAACGGCAAAATTTTTTACACTTCTATTACTTCTTTATCGCACATAAGTAAAGAGCCAGGGCATGAAGCAGCTTATGGCTAAGTAGATGTAATCAAGAAAAGAAAGGAAAAGCACAATCCAGACGGAACCGGCGATTGTGTCAAGAAATGTTTGTGGAATAGCAAGAACTTTGATATAATGGGAACAGGAACCCCAGAACCGGGAGAAAGGCAGGAGGATAAATGCACATAAGCTATAAACCCCTCTGGCACACGCTGGTTGAGCGTAATATGAGAAAAGAGGACTTGCGGCTTGCCGCCGGTCTTACCACAAATATGATTGCCAACATGGGCAAGGGAAAAAATATCAGTATGGAAACGCTGGTTCGTATTTGCGAAGCCCTGAATTGTGGTATTTTGGATGTGATTGAGTTGGAGCCGGACAAAGAACCGAAAAATGAGGGACAGACGGGCTAAAATTGGTGATAGCTACCCGTTGCAACGGTTCGTTGCGGTTGTTCCTGTGTGTGTTGGTAGATATAAAACGGCTTGTCTGCTATGATTTTTTTATAATCAAAGTAGCAGGAGGGATATTATGACACTCGGAGAGAAAATACAGAAATTAAGAAAGCAACGAGGACTTTCGCAAGAGGCACTCGCTGAAAAGGTAACAGTTACACGGCAAACAATTTCAAAATGGGAATTGGGACAATCGCTCCCTGATTTAGATTTTATAGCCCAGCTTAGCGACATTTTCAATGTATCCTCGGACTATCTTATTAAAGATGAAATGACCGAACCAGATGAGTTACCATATAAGAAGCGTAATTATCGTTTATCCGAAAGAAGCAAGCGTATTATTTTGGTAATCGTTTCTGCGGCAGCACTTGTTGCTGGTTGCGTATGCCTGATTTGTGACTATTTTACTTCGGACAGTTTATCATGGTCACTGATTGCCGCTGCTTCAATCATAGCCGCATGGCTTATGATACTTCCAAGCCTGATTTCCAGAACGAAAATCGTTTTGAAAACCTTAGTTACGGTCAGTGCCATCCCTATTCCATTACTGGCAATCTTGTCCTTGCTATTGAATAAGTCAGTTATATTCACTTTGGGCATTTGCATAACACTGATTACGATTGCTGCTATCTGGATAATATACTGGATTTTCCGCAAGTGTGCGAAAAATTTGTGGCGGGCATTTGGTTTTACCCTTCTGGTTTTGATACCAGTGCCGATTGCAATTACCCATATTTCAGCTTATTTTTTGCCACAAGTCCAGTTTGATTTTACGTCTGACATATTCAACAGCGGAATTACCCTTACACTCTCTCTTGTATGCTTCGGGATAGATTATTTGCTTTACCATAGGAAAGGGGATGTAACAGACAAAAAATGAAAACAGTTCTTTTACACGGATTGGGACAAACAGCACAAGACTGGAAAGAGGTAGTGCGCCAGCTTTCAACTTCCAGTGTTGAATGCCCGGAACTTTTTTCTTCAACAGGAAATGAAATATCCTACTCCCGGATTTTAGCTGAACTGGAACAGCAGTATTCTAATACAACAGAGCCACTTTATATTTGTGGCCTATCGTTAGGGGCGCTACTCGCCCTCGATTTCACTATTCGTCATGGGGGTAAAGTAGCTTCACTGGTCTTAGTTGGCGCACAATACAAAGTACCAACATTACTGATAGATTTTCAAAATTTCCTGTTCCGCTGTATGCCCGGCAAGAGTTTTGAAAACATGGGGCTATCAAAAATTGATACGATTAAGCTATCTCACTCAATGCGTTCATTGGATTTTACTTCGCAATTAAATAGGGTTACTTGTCCTGTCACTATTGTGTGCGGTGAAAAAGATAGTGCCAATCTAAAAGCGTCAAAGAAGTTAAATGAGTTACTTCCTCAAGCAACTTTGCAAATAGTCCCCGGTGCAGGGCATGAAATTAACAAAGATGCACCAGAAGTCATTGCTGACATACTCAATAATAATTGATGGAGAAACATAAAAATAATTAACTATAAAGCTGCCGTTGCAGGAACACCCATTCCCACAACGGCAGTTTTTCATTTCCACGGCCTGCGCCGGAAGTTCATACCAGACTGTTTTATCAGCGGGGATTTCTTGAACAGCTTCTTCAAAAGGCTTCGTTCCTCTTGTGAGAGCCGCTTATATTTGAGACGGAACGCCTTGCAGAATATCTCCGTGAATTGCTGAACCCTGTCCCCCGGCGATTGCATGGCCTTTTGTACTTCCCGTATCAGTTCATCGGCGGGCGTGGTATCCGGCGCACTTTCACTGTCATTTTCGTGTGCCTTGCGTATGTCGTGGAGAATGACGTCCCATGTTTTGTGCGTCACATGGCAGAAGAAATCTTCTTCCTCTACCTGACCGGCTTCCAATACTTTGATTGCCCGGTCTGCCACCGCTTCGGGATGTGCTTCCAGTATCATAGCCCGCACAGCGGCCAGCGAGCTGTTCATGTCATGGAAACGCATGGTTGCCATCCCGTCCACATAGATTTCTGCGTCTGCCAGCAGTTCCTTAAATTTTTCATGGGAGATAATCTCACACAGCAGCCGGTTATTGAAGCGTTCACTTTTCAGCAGTTCCACGACTTCATCACTCAAATGCAGTTCTTCTATCGGCGTGTTTTCATATTTCCGGTTGTTGGTAAGGCCGAGCAGATAGTCAACGGACACTTTATAGAAGTCTGCCAGCTTCAACAGGCTGCCGTGATTGATTTCCTTGTATTCATCGTTGTCGTTTTCATAGCTGCCGAGGGCTGATTTTGAAATGCCGGTTTCCTGCGCCAGTTCTTCCAGATTTAAGCCCCGTTCCACCCGTAAATCTTTCAGGCGTTCCTGTACGGAAATGCGGGTTTTCATAGATACATCGCTCCTTCCTGCGGCTGGCTGCCGCCGTCAATCCTATTATACCATACCTGTTCCGCAATCGTGGAAATTTTCGATTTTGGAGCGATTTTCCTACTTTGTGGATATACGGGAGAAGGCTCAAAAATGTGCCATAATGGGCTTAGTTCATCGATGGATTATTCCAATCGAATGACCGGCCTGTATGGGATATGCTCCCCGGCGATGTAGCGCAACGACTTGCGGCAGGGAAATGGAGGAACCCTGACCGCAACGAGCGTACCAAAGGGAGCAAAACGCCGTTGTGAGAGCCAGGGGCAGGAACGACATCAGGGAGAACCGGCGAGAATGAACACCGAATTGATACCGAAACACAACAATCCGATAGGGCGTAGTCTGCCCTATCCGTAATACTACGGGGGATTTCCGGGCGGTTCTATGGCCGCTTTTTCCCTGAAAATCGCCCCGAAACACGACACTAAAATCTGCTATCCGTCTATTGCGGCTGTTACGGCTGAAATGGGCGGATTTTTGTTTAAGGAGGCACCATGCCGAGAATGCCGAAAAAGAGGAAGCTGGAACTGTCCTTCTTCCTCAATGAACGGGGGCGGGTAACGTACAACGACCTTTGCCGGAAATGCCAGCGCACTTGTAAGCAGAGTTTCCGGGCGGTCATTGTGGACTGCCCCCATTATCTTTCCAAACGCTCAAAACGAAAAGTAAAGGAGGACACCGATTGAATGGAAGCTGAATTTATGACCGCAGACACCACCCTGCCGCCATGTATGCCGCTGCCGAGAGCCATGCTGCGGCTCCCGATCAGCAGCACCGCCAAGGTCATGTACGCCCGGATGTTGGATATTGTTTTCCTGTCCGGCATAGAGGACACCAATGGGATTTTATTTATCCATTTTCCCATCATGGAACTGGCGGCGGCACTTGCCCGCAGCACCATGACCGTGAAGCGTTCCCTGAATGAATTGGAGGACGCCGGACTGATACTGCGGGTGCGTCAGGGCTTCGGGGAACCCAACAAGATATATGTACTCATTCCCAAGAAGGAGGACAGCCGCTTATGAATGAAAAACTGGAAAAACTCAATCAGGAGATAGAAGAAACGGAAAAGAAGCTGCGCTGGGCGCAACAGGAGGAAAAGCGTCTGACCCATCAGGCCAAGGCATTGACACGGAAGGAACGGACGCACCGGCTTTGCACCAGAGCCGCCATGCTGGAAAGCTACCTTCCCCACCCGGAAGCCATCACGGATGAACAGGTCAGTTTGTTCTTGAAGCTGCTGTTCCACAAAGACAGCACCCGTCAGCTTATGGAAAAAGTATTTGCCGGACACGGCGCAGAGAAGGAGGGCGCAAAATGAAGATGGATTTTTCAAAAGACGAGTTGGCTATGGTCTATCAGTACGCCGCCGGTACGAAGGAGGACACCCTTGCGGGGCTGAAAGAAATTGTTCCGGTTATCCGTGACAGGCAGACAAGGGGAATTGTGGAGAGTACCATCCGAAAGCTGGACGCCATCCCGGAGCCGGAGTGCCGCCGCTTTATCGCTGATACGAAGCAGCAGTTTATCCAGAAGCGGGACAATTCCATCCGGCGCAGGCTTGCCGAAGCCAAGGCACAGGCGAGGACGGAAAAGCCACATCCCAAGAGAAAAGAGCCAGACCGGGAACGGTCATAATCGCTTCCAGAGCCGCAGCCCGTGGACTGCCCCTCTGAAAGAGGGCGCAACTATACACCACCTGAAGGTAGTGTGTTGCGCCCTGCCGGGGGCTTCCTGCGGAAAGCGGATGATTGCCCGCAGCGTTCCGGCTCCTGTCAATCATCACAGGGGAAGCTACACTTCCCCTGCGCTGGCTGCCGCCAGCTACCCCTTTGTGGACTTGCCGCCCGGAAACACCTTGCGCTGCAAGCTGTTCCCGTTCAGCAAGTTTTATCAGTCGAGCTATCCTTATCTACGGTAATTTAGTATAATAAGGTCAAAAAACAGAACGCTATCATTGTGCAACCGATATGCAACTGATAATTGCTTGATAGTTGGTGGTAGCAACACGGTAATTCAGATAGAATAAAGCCAACAAAGAAAGGAGGTCATCCAAATGTTAGTAAACATCATTATGATTGTAGTCGGAATAGTTTTCTCATGTATCTTTGTCGGCTTGCTTATCCTTGTTATTCGTGCATTGCTTAAATATATCCGTACAGAGAAATGAAGCCAACAGCAACATTAGGAGGTGGTCAAATGAAAGTAACCGTATTTATGATAATCGTTGGAATAATTTTCTTATGTATCTTTGTTGGTTTGCTTACCCTTATTGTTCGTGCATTACTCAAATATATCCATTCAAAAGATGTACGGCAGGAAAAATCCGTAGTGAGGAAATCGTTGGGTGAAGCACTCAAAGTACACAGAACACAGTGCAAAATGACGCAGGAATTTGTTGCTGAAACGATTGGTGTTAGCAGGCAGGCTGTTTCAAAATGGGAAAATGGAACATCTGACCCTTCCACATCAAATCTTTTTGCACTTGCAAAACTTTACGGTGTTTCTGTTGAAGAATTACTAAAAGAAGTTGAATAATCTTTATACAGATATTTTATTCCATCATCGGGCCAACTTGACCCGAACTTTCAAAACTGAATACCAGCCGCCCACCGGCGGCACCACCGGGCAGGAAATCTTGAAAGAGGTTCCCTGCTCTTTTTAGGCCCGGACGCCGGGAGAAAGGAGGGAAGCTACACTTTTCCTACGCTGGCTACCGCCAGCTACCCCTTTGTGGACTTGCCGCCCGGAAACCCCTTGCGTTGCAAGCTGTTTTCGGTCAGCAAGTTTTAAGAAAAGCCAGCTATATTTTCTGGCTGAATGAGGTATAATGAAGTTAACGACAAATCGGAATTTTACAAAGGGTGATTACTATGAAGAAAATCCGCTTAATAATTGCGATAGTATTTGTTTTAATAGCCGCTTTAGTCATATGGTATTTTATGCCAACTACTTTTTTAAGCAATGTTAACCCGTCCGATATAAGATCCATATCCGTTTTTGATGGCAATACAGGCGAACGTTTTGATTTTAGTGATGCAGAAGAAATACGCTATGTTGTAGAAAATATACAAAGCACCAGAATGAAGAAAGATACACTTTCCATAGGATATACGGGTTTTCGTTTTCGTATAAGCTTCTTTGATGAAAATGGAAAGGAAATTGAGAGCTTCATTATAAATAGTTCCGACACAATTCGCAAAGACCCATTTTTCTATCGTTGCGACGGCGACCTGTGTTTTGATTATTTAAAAGAGCTTGAAGAAAAATATTCAAGCTAATTCCCGTTTATCGAGCCATCCCCCTTCGGGCCACGTTGGCCCGAACTTTCAAAACTGAATACCAGCCGCCCACCGGCGGCACCACCGAGCAGGAAATCTTTGATTCGATTCCCTGCTTTTTCTTTGCCCGGACACTGGGAGAAAGGAGGACACTACTTGCCATGCCCGCACTTTGATGTGAAAATCATCCAGCGCAGCAAGCGCCAGTCAGCCGTTGCGTCTGCCGCCTACCAGAGCGGGGAACGGCTGTTTTCCGAATACGACCAGAAACAGAAATACTATTCCCATAAAAGCGAAATCGTCCACACCGAAATCATGCTGCCGCCCCATGCCCCGCCGGAGTACGCAGACCGGAATACCTTGTGGAACGCCGCCGAAGCCATCGAAAAACAATGGAACTCCCAGCTTGCCCGGAGGTTCGTGCTTGCCATACCGAGGGAACTTCCCCGGTCACAGTACGCCGACCTTATCCGGGACTACTGCCGGGAGTTTTTCGTTTCCAAGGGCATGATTGCCGATTTTGCCATCCATGACAAGGGGGACGGAAATCCCCACGCCCACATCCTTCTTACCATGCGGGCGATGGACGAACAGGGCAAGTGGCTTCCCAAGAGCCGGAAGGTCTACGACCTTGACGAGAACGGCGAGCGTATCCGGCTTGCGTCCGGCAGATGGAAAAGCCACAAGGAGGACACCGTGGACTGGAACGACCAGAAGTACGCCGAGATATGGCGGCAGGGCTGGGCTGATACGGCGAACCGCTATCTGGAAGCCATCGGCAGCCCGGAGCGCCTTGACCTTCGCTCCTATGCCCGACAGGGGATTGATAAAATCCCCACCGTCCACATGGGGCCAGCGGTCAGCCAGTTGGAGAAGAAAGGCATACAGACCAACATCGGCAACCTGAACCGGGACATCAAAGCCGCCAATTCCCTCATGCAGTCTATCCGGCAGATGGTACGCAGCTTAAAGGGCTGGCTGTCCGGCCTGAAAGAGAAAAAGGCGGCGCTGCTGGAAGCGCTGGAACAGGCAAAGGAGCCGACCATCCCCGAACTGCTTTCCCGGTATCTGGATATGCGGAGCGAGGAACGCACCGGCTGGACTTCCAAGGGGAAGCTGAAAGGCACTGTTGGCGATTTCAACAAGGTCATGGAAGCCCTTGATTTCCTGCGGCAGAAAGAGATCTCCACCGTGGAGAGCCTTGACGCCTATCTGGATGAAGCCAGCGCACAGGCCGTCTCCATCCGTGAGGAAATCAGGCCGATGGAGAAACGTGTGAAAGAGATTGACCGGCTGCTTTTCCATATCGGGAACTTTGAAGCAAACAAGCCGGTTTATACGAAATATGCCGCTATCCGCTGGAAGAAACCCAAGGAGAAATTTGCCGCCGACCATAAGGAGGAACTGGACGCCTACAACGCTGCCCTGCGGTATTTCAAGGTTCACCTTGATGGGGCGAAGTACAGCACAAAGAAGCTGGCCGGGGAACAGGCACAGCTTTCAGAGAATATCGCTTCCAAGACGGAAGCGCTGACTGCCGTACAGGAGGATGTAAAGATTTTGCGGGATGTGCGCCACTGGCTCAATCAGGTTTTGCCATCCGAGCAGTACCGCCAGACCGCAGAGCCGGGAAAGAAACCGTCCATCCAGCAGGCGGTCAAAGGCCGGGAACAGCGTATCCGGGAGGAACAGGCAGAGAAACGCCAGCCACCCCGCCGCCAGCAAAAACAGGATATGGAACTTTAACCAATCAGGCGCTTGCCATTTTCCCCGTGAGAATGACAGGCGCTTTTCTTATTTCAGGAGGATTTGCCTATTGAACGTATTTGAAGCCGTGAAGCAGTCTGTTACCACCTGGCAGGCCGCCGAGCATTACGGTATCCGGGTAGGGAGAAACGGGATGTGCGTCTGCCCCTTCCATGACGATAAAAACCCCAGCATGAAGGTTGACCGGCGCTTCCATTGCTTCGGCTGTCAGGCAGACGGGGATGTGATTGACTTTGTTTCCCGTCTGGAAAACGTCAGCCCCAGGGAAGCCGCCCTCATGCTGGCGCAGGACTTCTCCATCCCCTATGAGGATAAGGAGCCACCAAGCAGGAGCCGCCCGAAGCGAAATCCCCGGAAGGAAAGCCCGGAACAGCAATTTAAGCGCATGGAGCGATATTGCTTCCGGGTACTGTCCGACTATCACAATCTGCTGCGCCGCTGGAAGCGGGACTATGCCCCCAAGACGCCGGAGGAAGAATGGCACCCGCTTTTCGTGGAAGCCTTGCAGAAACAATCCCATGTGGAATATCTGCTGGATGTGCTGCTGTTCTCCGACATGGAGGAACGTGCCGCCCTGATTGCCAGCTACGGAAAGGAAGTGAGGAACCTTGAGCGGAGAATGGCAGACTTTGCCGCCCGAACTGCGGCAGGCCGTAGAACAGACCATACAAGAAGCCCCGCCACCCCGGAGCGTTGAGGAAGTGAAAGCCATGCTGGAAAGTACGGAGAAAGGCGGCGTGCGGAACAGTATTCAAAACTGCCTGACGGTATTCCAGTATGACCCCATTCTTTCCGGGGCGGTTGCAAAAAATCTCCTGACCGAGCGTATTGACCTTCTAAAGCCCATCGGCAGGAAACGCAGAACCGGCAGCAAGGCCATGACCGACACGGACATGAAATATATCCGGCTGTATCTGGAAAAGACCTACGGCCTGACAAGCGAGAAAAAGATAGCGGACGCCGCCGACCTTGCGGCAGACGCCAACAGCTACCACCCCATCCGGGACTACCTGAACGGCCTTGTCTGGGACGGGAAAGAGCGTATCCGCTACTGCCTGCGTCACTTTCTGGGAGCCGACACAGACAACTTCACTTACCATTCCCTGCGGCTGTTCCTGCTGGGAGCCATCCACCGGGCTTTCTGCCCCGGCTGTAAGTTTGAGGTCATGCTCTGTCTGGTTGGCGGTCAGGGAGCCGGGAAATCCACCTTCTTCCGGCTGCTGGCCGTAAAAGACGAGTGGTTTTCCGATGATTTGCGGAAGCTGGACGATGATAACGTGTACCGGAAGCTACAAGGCCACTGGATTATTGAAATGTCGGAGATGATTGCCACCGCCAACGCCAGGAGCATAGAGGAAATCAAGTCGTTTTTAAGCCGCCAGAAGGAGGTCTATAAAATCCCCTACGAAACCCACCCGGAGGACAGGCTGCGGCAATGCGTGTTCGGCGGGACTTCCAATGCGCTGGACTTCCTGCCCCTTGACCGTTCCGGGAACCGGCGCTTCCTGCCGGTCATGGTCTACCCCGAGCGGGCCGAAGTACACATTTTGGACGATGAAGCCGCTTCCAGAGCCTATATCGAACAGGTATGGGCGGAAGCCATGACAACCTACAAAAGCGGCGATTTTAAGCTGTCTTTTACCCCCGAAATGATACAGTACCTCAAAGAACACCAGCGGGATTTCATGCCGGAGGACACCAAGGCCGGGATGATACAGGCGTACCTTGACCGCTACACCGGCAGCGCCGTATGCTCCAAGCAGCTTTTCAAGGAAGCCCTAAACCACCCCTTTGACGAACCGAAACAATGGGAAATCCGGGAAGTCAACGACATTATGAACCACGGTATCACGGGATGGAAGTATTTCTCCAATCCCCGGATATTTGAAGGATACGGCAGGCAAAAGGGCTGGGAACGGGAAACCCCGGCAACGGGCGCTGACAACGGGCGTGAAAAAACGCCGGACGGATTTGTGGAAGTCACGGAGCAGATGGAGCTTCCCTTCTGAAAAATCCGGGGAAATGACAGCCGGTTGCCGACCCCGTTGCTATCCCGTTGCCGGGCCGGTTGCCGGGAAAAAGCCCGTAACTGCGGGCTTTTCTCCCCTATGACAACCAAAGCAACAGAAAAATAAAAGAAAAAGTAATAAATAAACCAACTGCCAGACAGAGATTGTTTTCGAGGTTTTTTGAAGCCCGTTGCCGGACTTCGTTGCCGACCCTCTCCTGTCTGGCTTATTTCATTTATGGAGGTAACTGCCTATGGCAAAAAACAAAACTGAAATCCATGTCACAACGGTATTTGACGGCGAACTGGACGCTACGGACGTTTTCGTGAGCCTGATTGCACAGAAATACAGCCAGAGAAATGATAAAGAATATCTTGCGAAAAAGCAAGATTTAGAGTATAATAAAGACAAGGTTCAGAGTGACCGTGTTCCGTCTGGATTGTGCGGGTAACGGTTATGATGAACGGATTTGAATATACAGGCGTAGACGCAATACTGGCAGGCAGCTTCCGGGCGGCTATCTATTGCAGGCTTTCCAAGGACGATGACCTTGACGGGGAGAGCGCCAGTATCGCAAACCAGCGGGCTATGCTGGAAACCTACTGCGAGAAGCAGGGATGGGAGGTTGTTGCAGTCTATCAGGATGATGGCTATACGGGGCTGAACATGGAGCGCCCCGACCTGAAACGGATGTTGAAAGCCATCGAGCGCAGGCAGATAAACCTTGTGGTCACGAAAGACCTGTCCAGACTGGGCAGGAATTACTTGCAGACCGGCTTCCTGATTGAAGATTTCTTCCCCCGCAACGGCGTGCGGTATATCGCCATGAATGACGGTATCGACACCATGCGGGACAACAACGACATAGCGCCGTTCAAGAACATCCTCAACGAGATGTACAGCAAGGATATTTCCAAGAAGGTTCATTCCTCTTATCTGCTGAAAGCGCAGAAAGGCCAGTTTACCGGCTGCCTTGCCCCCTTTGGGTATCGGAAAGACCCGGAGGACAAAAACCATCTGCTGATTGATGAGGAAACGGCTCCCATTGTCCGGCGTCTGTTTGCGTGGGCGCTGGAAGGACACGGCCCCAACTACATCCGGCGCAGGCTGGAAGAAGAAAAAATCCCCTGCCCGACCTACTGGAACCGGGTACGGGGGCTGCGGAACGTGTCAACCAAGTGGGAAAAGAAAGACCCGGTAAATGGGCGGTATATCTGGGACTTTACCGTGATTAAGGACATCCTGATGAATCCCGTCTATACCGGCGCTATCGCTTCCCAGAAGAAGGAATACCGCTTCAAAATCGGCACCATCGAGAACGAGTTTGTCAAGATGATTTTTGTAAGTTTTCTAAATTCAAATATTTATCCGCTGAAAAATCTCCCAACATCTCGTGTCTGCATATCTCTTGAAACACCGTATTCAAAGGCTTCTTCGCACTTTCCGATTGCTTCACATTGACAATAAAAGTTGTTTTGCCTATTCGTGTTGTATAAGATAAAGTATTCTCTTTCATATAATCATTTTCTCCTTTTCATAAATTGATTGTGGGGCATTCCGTTTGGAACACCCCACAAATACAGCCTGTTTCATCGGAACATATCAAGAAGTCATTAAGTCGTGAGTATAATGGAAATGGTTATCTTTCCATACCACGCTTGTTTCTTCGTGCCTTAATACGCTCCTGTCTTGCTTTTTCCCTTGCTTCTTTTTCGGCTTGTAACTGTGCTTCTCGCAAAGAAAAAAGTTGCCTTACTTTTTCGGTAAAAAGTTTGGCAACTTCGGGGAAATGCTCTAACGCTTCAAGAAAAGGTCTGCACTTTTCTTTCAGTTCGTTGTATTTGGTTTTCATTCGTTCCAATGCGTTTGCACTGTCCATATATTTCTGTCGGTAATAAGTGGCACTCTGCTCAAATTTTTTGATTTCCGCACGACTGGTAATCCCCTCTTTGGCAAGAGCAGTCAGTTGGGAATAGTCCTCTTTGGAGATTGCCATTTTACCTGTGATTGTTTTCTGCCCCATACTGTCAATCTCGTTTAAGGTTTTGGAGATATGACGGGCAGGCTCATACTTAACCTGTTCCTTTTGAATACGCTTCTGCAACTTCTCCAATCGCTCTTTGTCCTGTTGGATTTGATATTGCAGGGAAGTCAAATGCTCGGCTGTACTTCCGTATTCGCCACGCTGAAAGCATTTGAACCCTTGCTCCGTCATATAGTTAAACAATTCATCTTGCAGTATGCTGTACGAAGCACGAAACATCGGCTTGCCGTTCTTTTTTAACAACGGATTTCCTTTTTCATCGGTCATCGGAATATCCGATTTCCATTTTTTTGAATGGCTAATCTGATTGACTACTTCCTTGACCGTTCCACGCAGTTTTTCGTCTTTGCAACGCTTGCTCCACAGGATTTCTTTCTCCACCACTGGCAAAACCATAGCGTGAAGATGATAATGGTAAACCTCTTTTCCCAGTTCTTCGCTTGCTGCCATATTGATTTCATCGGCGTGCATTACTGCCGATATAACATTGTCAGCACCGAATTTTTCTTCGATGAAATGATAGGCTTCTTCATAAAACAGCTTTGCGTATTCATAACCACCGTTACGCTCGAAGTACATCGTATTCACATCAATCACAATCTCATCAAACAGCGTTGCGTCTTTCCTCAACCCTCGAAGCGACGCCTGACCGTCTGTTTCCATCTGCTTTAACTGTTCCATATAGGTCGGGGCAGTCGGCTTTTTGAAATGCACATTAAAGGGTATTCGCTCCGCAATCACATTCATATTTTCATAAGTTTCATTCTTGCGTTCGTTGTGCCTTTCCGCCTTGCTCACATCAGAAGCGGTGTACTGTTTTACCCTTGCACAACTCATATCCGCCTTGTCGGTTTTTGCCATTTTGCTCTCCTTTCTCGGCAGGGGCGAAGCCATTACACAACATTCTTTGAATGTGTGTAACCCACTATGACACTTTCAGACTTCGTCTGCAAAGATGTCGTGGGCAAGGGAGTTCCCCCTTGACCTCCTTTTGATACCTCAATCATAAAAACAGACTGTCCCATCATCAGACAGCCTGCATTTATTCTCTCGGTATATCGCCCATCGGCAAAGACCAGTACCACAGAAAGCCTCGTTTTCGGGAGATAACTCCTGCTTTCTTCTTTGCCTTTTTAATGGTCGATTTCTTGAACCCTGCGGCTTCAAGTTTTTCTTCACAATCCGAAGAAAGCATTTCTCCGTCTTTCAGAATTTCTAAAAGAAATTCTTTCGCCTTGATTTCCTTGTCGTTTGGTCTGCCCATTTTAGGGGCAAGGGACTGGAACGCTTCTTCTGCTGTCATTTCCATTTCAGAAATAAAGTCCACTCCCTTTTCTGCCACCTCAAAAAGAATTGCCGAGCCTGTCGGGGCAAGGTTTGATTTCACCTGCACCATATATCTTTCCGCAGGTGCTTCCTTGTTCGGTGTGCGTGTGATTGCAAGAATACTTCTTGCAGCACCCGCAATGTCAATCGAACCGTTGGTGCGGTAAAGGGGATTGGTATCCCTCATCTTGTTCATATGAGCGATAATCACAATCGCACAGCCGGTATCCTTTGCAACTGCTATCAGATGATTAAACTCGGCTCGTGTTTCGTTGGCATTGTTCATTGAACAGCTTTCTCCGATATAGGAACTCATCGGGTCAAGAATTAAAAGTTTTGCGTGGTACTTTTCGATTGCTTCTGCAATGCGGTTATCCCCAAAGGATAAAGACTTTTCATCTTCCTTGATGAAGATAAGGTTTTCTCCGTTTCCGTCAGCGGAATTGAAGCGAGGGACTACCGTATCATCGGCATCATCTTCCGTTGTCTGATAGATGATAGTCATAGGCTCGTTTTCTTCCGTTTCGGTAAAGGGCAGAGGTTCGCCCTTTGAGAGCAGGGCGGCAACGGAAAGCATTAGCTTGCTTTTTCCATCGCCCGGATCGCCCTGCAACAGCGTAACCTTGCCAAACGGAATATACGGATACCACAGCCATTTCACTTCTTTCGGCTCGATTTCGCTTGCCTTGACAACTTCAAGAGGTACGCTGACAGTCATTTCATTTTCAATCATTTTTCTTTGTTCTCCTTTTCGATAAATATTTTGGGCAAAGCACCACGATACAGCGGAAACTCTGCTTACAGTCATTCCTGCATTTTCTGCAAAGTTCGTTGTAGGTAATGCGATTACGGTCATTCAGAAACAATGCCCATTCTTGTTTCCGTTTCTTGCTCATTCTTGGCATATCAATCCACCTTTCCGTTTGAAAATAAAAAAACCACAGGAAAGATACTTGAAACCTTTTTGTGTATCTTTTAGGGGCGAAAATCGGAGAAAATCCCCGTTCTAAGCCTTTCAAAAAATCACACAAGGTATTTGTACTAACCTGTGGTTATGTATGAATTTGTTGGTTTTAGGTAACAAAAAAACACCGTATTGCTACGATGTTTCTTGTTCTTCAAATGTCTATTTCAAATTAAAAAGAAATTGCTCATAGTCCTTTACATAGTATCGTATAGTTTTACGACCTTTTTGCAGAATGGTATGTCCCTCTGCTTCTAATTTCTCTTTTTGTGCCTCGATACCATTTGGATATTTTTCATTGAGTTCGCCGTTGGCTTTTAATGTTCTCCAATAAGGTGTTTCATCGTCTGTACGCTGATAACTTGCCCACGCTGCAATAGAAACAAAAATTCCCGCTGTAATAGGTTCTGTAAAATCAGCACCATTTAACTTGGCAAAGTATTCTCGTATCTTCCCAATGGTAATTACTTTGCCATACGGAATTTTTTTCATTACATTGTCATAGTCGATTGGCGGAGCAAAATACATTCTGCTTCCACCATATTTTTCAACACTCTTTTGGTCTGTAATAATCTGAAACTTTGGCATATCCTTACTATCGTGCAACATAGCATTGAAATCTTTTCTATTTTCATTTGCCATTTTTGCCACCTCCTTCTTTAAGGATAATCTATCTATAACACTTATGCAATGAGACTGTTTGAATTATTTTAAGAAGTTCCAACTTTCTCGCCTTGCAAAAAGTATTATACCATATCTTTATAGATTTTTCTACCACTTCGACTATACTCACGACTTAATAACTTCTTGAATACTTGCCGAAAAAGAAAAACTGCCATCAGTTGACAGCTTTTGATACTGATAAACTGGAATTTATAGTCCTCTCAAAACCAATTTGCTTTTTCTTCTCGAAATACGGGAATA
>OLHG01000447.1_pt1 | contig 29166 bp, 36 predicted proteins | sample 1605971 | NCBI WGS metagenome assembly OLHG01 (sample SAMN03283289) | human gut metagenome | biome: human-associated habitat; material: feces | host: Homo sapiens | place: Peru | collected 2012 | reverse complement strand
GCATGCCGCCAGCGTTCATCCTGAGCCAGGATCAAACTCTCAATAAAAAAGATTTATTTATTAATAATCTATTAATTTCGTTTGTTATCCTAAGCTACTCAAAATTGACTTTTTACTTAGTTTTCAAAGATCATTTTTGCACTCTTTTTCGCTGTGCACTAGTAATATATCAAATTGAAAATCAAAAGTCAACAAAAAAAATCAATTTTTTTCATTTTTTTTCATTTTTTTGATTTTTTTAGGTATTTTAAGGCTTTTTGCCTGTTTTTTATATTACTTTTGTAATATTTTATGCTATTTTTTTCAAAAAAATTCTTAGTTATTTAAATTTTTCATTACCAGATATTTTTTTAAATATGAATTTATTATCTCTTTATTAAATGGTCCTTCATGATTTTTTTTCATTTTTATTAACTTTTCCAACTCTTTATTTATAATTAAATCCAATTTGTTATTATAATGCATTATTTTTTTGTGATATTTATATTCATTTTTATCTAGCACTTTGTATCCACCATCCGGGAATACTCTCAAATCCAAATCATAATCTATGTATTTTATTACATTTTCATCAATTAAATAAGGAGATGCTATATTGCAATAATAAAATAAACCATACTCTTTAAATTGCGCAATTATGTTAAACCAATTATTTTTATAAAAGAATATTATTGCTGGTTCTTTTGTATAATATGTTTTCCCATCATCTTCTGTTACCTTGGTTCTAAAGTTACCACATACTATGTAATCTTGCTTCTCTTCAATAATCATAGTATCCTTTGATACACTGTGTATTTTACCGTTATGTTTATAACAATGTATTTCTACCACTTTTTTTCTTTTTTCGTTTATTTCTTTATTCATGTTACTGTTTCCCATTTTCCTCACTTAATTATCAATTTTTTTATATTTAGTTTATATATGCAAAAAATGTCTTTAACACATTATAAAGACATTTATTTAAACACTTTAACTGCTGAGGCTATTTGACTATCATATTCTTGATCAGATGCAGTTGTGTACGCTACTTCTAAATCTGGTGTTAATCCTATTTTATCAATGCAAGCTCCTGTAGGAGTTAGCCATTCTGCAGTTGTGTATTTCATTGAATCTCCATTTGATAGTTCTGTAACTTGTTGTACCACTCCTTTTCCATAACTTCTTGTTCCAAGTAGTGTAGCACCATAACTATATTTTAGTGCTGAGGCTAAAATCTCTGCTGCTGATGCTGTTTGATTATTTATTAATACGACTATTGGATAAGTTCTTTTTTCTTTTGTAGTGTCTTTATATGTGAATTTATTGTTAGAAGTTTTTAAACTATATATTACTTTACCTTGTTCTAAAAATAACGATGCTGTTGATTCTGCTGAATTTAAAAAACCTCCAACATTGTTTCGTAAGTCAATTATTAAACCTCGTAAATTTTCTTTCTCTAATTCTTGTAAGTTTTCTTTAACTTGATCTTCTAAATTTTTAGAAAAAATTGAAATATTTAAATAACCTATATTATTTTCTAACATTTTATGTGAAACTGTTTGATTAACTAATTTTTCCTTTTGAATAGTAAAATCTAAAGAAACTCCATTTCTTTCAACTTCTATTTTAACTTCTTTATTATTACCTTTTTTTATTAATTCACCAATTTCTTTGCTAGTTTTACCTTCAACACTATTACCATCTATCTTTTTTATAATATCATTTGCTTGCATTCCTGCTTTTTGAGCTGGAGAGTTATCTGTTACAGCAACAATAACCATATTATCGTTGATTGTTACTCCTATCCCTTCATAGGTATCTGATAATTCGTCTAGTATATCATCATATTTATCATTATCTAAGTAAGTAGTGTATTTGTCTCCTAAATAATTAATCATTGCTGACTCAGCTTCTTTAAGCATACCTTCTTTATCTATATTATTGTCATAATATTTAGATAACAATGTATTATAAATATTTATAAACTCTTTTAATGCTTCATCCTCGTTAATTTCATTACAATTAACTTTATTATTAGAAATGTTATTTAACATAATAACACCTGTTGTTACTGCAGAAACTAATGCAGTAATTATCATTATTACAATTGTATTTCCTAAATTAAATCCTTTTACCTTTTTCATAAACACATCCTAGCATAATAATTTTATCACGGCGTAAAAAAAAAATAAAGGATTTACCTTTATTTTAACTCAGCATTTACTTCTTCTATTCCTTCAATGTACTTTTCCACTTTTCCATTTTTGATTTTTAAAAGTGTTAATTCACCAAACATAAACTCATTAATAGACTTCGCATTTTTATTTCCTTGAAAATTTTCAGAGTCATTATAATATTTTTTGTTCAATGAGTTCCCTAGGTCACAATAATAAATCTTTAATTTATCTTTTTTTGTTGTACTATTTTCATAATTACTTTTTGCATATGAAAATAATGATGCTGATGAATTTGATGAATCATACAACATAACGTAGTATTCTTCGTATGGTCTATTTAACATTGTTCCAATGCTTACAACATCATAATTTACTTCTCCAGCTATTTTTTCTGTTTCTTTTGAATCATTATCATTCTTCTTTGCTTTTTCAGTAATAAAATATGCTAATCCTGCAAGTATTAGTATACTTAAAGATATTATAATAAATTTTTTTATTACATTTTCATCTTCACTATGCATAGAATTATTCATTTTTAATTGTTTTTTTAATTTTTTATCTAGTGTTTTATTTTCTTTTGCTTTTTTCATAACTTTCCCTCAGACTAATTATAACTAAATTATGCTTATAAATCAATAAGTACTACTTTTAAAGTTTAAAAGACCACTAGTAATTTAAGACTAGTGGCCTTTTATTTTTATATTTTTAATAATAAACTATTTTTCTTTATTTACAAGCGTATTGTTACCAAGAGAATTTGCTATTGTTTTCATTTCGCCTTTTGATAATTCTGTACTTGCTAGATAATAAGAAATATTTCCTTTATCCCATGATAGACTATTTGCGCTTAGTGCTCCTATACTCTCTGATAACATTAATGGCTCACCATATACTGGAACGATTTCCATTTCGGATTTAGCTGTTGCTATTTCTTCTATTAACACAAAGTTTTTTTCTCCGCTAAATGTTAAAATAACTCTGTTTTTATCTTGTAAATCTATTTTTTCTGCACTTGTTAAATATGTATTACTTGGAATATATAATGGATAAATAATGTTTTCTATTGTACCTGTTTTTTCATCTTTTATTTGACAGGATTTATCATTTTCACTATTGCAATTTTCCTTGTTTTCCTTAGTGTTATTTTCTGTATTAGTTGTGTTATTTTTTTCTTCGTTGGTTGTGTTGTTATTTGGTTCTTTATTATTATTTTTTTTAGCATCAGTATTTGAACTATTATTACCATTATTATTTCCGTTATTATCTTCTGTTATATAATTATTTAAATCAAAATCTTTTTCTTTTAATTTAGCTTTTAAATCAATATTAGTAAATGTCACTTTTATTTTAACTGTATCATTTTCATCAAATACTTCTACTTTTTCAATTTTCTTATCTTTATTTAAATAAATTTTTTGATATTTTAATTCTTCATTATTTGGATAATTTACTTTGCTTTTAATTATATGAATATTATCCTTTTCTTCTATTTCAACACTTGTATCATTTTTGATATCTTTAATTATACTTTCATATAAATATGCTTGGCTTGAATTATTTGGCCAATCACTTTGAAATTTAAAACTTTTATTTAATGATGGAGTTATAACGTATACATCTTGGTTATTTTTTAATATTATTTGTTCATGATTATTTGTCAAATTTACTAATCTAACTTTATAATAATTATCTTTAAGATAACTACTTTCTAAACTATAGTTAAATGTTTCCTCATCATTATTTATTTCCATAGTACCAGTTAGTTTATATGATTTTACATTTTTCACCATATTATCTAAGTCTTTTATTACGTCTTCTTTTGTTTCTTTACCACATCCACAAAGAATCATCATAAAGCATATGATTATTGCTATCTTTTTCAATATACCACTTTCCTTTTCTATTTAAATATATTTAATAAAACTGTATTTATTCATGTATATATTAAAAAAAATAGAACATACTACTACTGAGGGTGAGTAATAGAATGGAAACGTTTCAAAAAGTGACATTAATTTTCACTGTTATTGGAGCTATTAATTGGGGCTTAATTGGATTCTTTGATTTTAATCTAGTAGAATCGTTATTTGGGGCTTCATCTGTGATACCTAGTATCATATATGCCGTAGTTGGAATATGTGGCTTAATTAACATTGGAATACTGTTTAATCACTTTGAATGTAATGAAAAATAGTCGACTAGCGACTATTTTTTTGTTATTTGAACTTTTATTGTATTTGAAACTACATAAGTAACTAATGGATTATCGTTATCTATCTTAACTGACACTTCATGAGTTCCTTCTCCTAAACCAGATAAATCAACGTATGCCTTAATATTACTTGCATCTATATTATCTATGTTAGATTTTACTCCTTTTACTTGAACCGGTATAATTGATGATGAAATAATATTTGCATTATAACCATCTGATAATCTTTTTTTATCAATTGTATTAACATTTACTGTTTTTTGTTCTTCGTCACCGAATGTAGCTGTTATAGTAACATTTTTAACGCTCATGTATCTTACTCCAACAGGCTTACTTATTGTAACGTTATAATTTTTAACTGATTCTCCGCCTAAGCCATCAACATTTATAGTTACTGGAACAGAAGTTATATTTTTTATTTCTTCTTCTTCACCATAAATATCTAATGAATATGATGGATTATTATTAATTGTAAGGGATGCTATTGCTTTTCCACTTACCAAATTACCAGTTGTAGCTACTTTTAATGGAACTGTATTTTTATAACTTTTTAAAACCAATGTACCTGATAATACTTCTGGAACAATTTTAACATTTTCTACAATTATTCCATCTTTATCATAAGCCACAAGAGGGATATTAGTTAATTCATAAGTTCCGGCTTCTTTATAATCACTTCCTACTGAAACTAGTGCTTTAATAGTAGCAATTCTATCAAGATTATCTTCACTACCTTTTACTATTACTTCACTACTATCTAATGTAACACTACTAACACTTAATTTATTATCCAGTTCATCTGTTGATACTAAATCGTAACTGATTGATTTTACTTCACTTACTTTGTCTTTAATTGTAACAACTAAATATGAAGGATCAAGTATGTATTCAACTGAATCTATTGATTTAGAATAAGTAAAATATACTTTATAAGTTCCAGCTTGTGTATATTTAGATAAGTCTAATTCAACTGAAAATTCACCCAGTTGTTTTGCTAAATATATTTCTGTTTTTTTACCAGTTATAGTTATATCTACTGTTTTAGGCACATTTTCTACTACAAATGCTTCCTCGTTATATATTACTTTAACTGGAACATTTTTTATTATTTCTGCTTCATTTTCTACTAAACTAATAACTTTATTATCAATTAATACATAACATATAACTGCTAATATTAATGACGTTACTATTAAAAAGTGAGGCCTATTTAATAATTTATTTATACTAACATTATTACTACTTAAACTTTTATTTAAATTATAAACTAAACGACTAATTGGCATTATAATAAATTTATCTATTATTTTTATAATTCCTTCAATGAATAAAAATATTCCTCTACCAATTTTTTTCAAAAATTTATTCATTTTCATCCTCACTTTCATTTTCCTCAGCTTCAAAGAAAACTTCAGTCTTTGGATTTAATTCTTCTATTAACTTCATTCTAAATTCGTCTAATGTAAGATTATAATTAAGTTCATTATTACATGCTATAGAAATTCTTCCATTTTCTTCAGATACTATTAGTGCAATAGCATCACTCTCTTCTGCAATTCCAAGTGCTGCTCTATGTCTTGTTCCTAATCTTTTTGAAACATTCGGATTCATACTAGTTTTAAAAACAGTACCGGCACATGTTATTCTATCTCCTTGAATTATTACTCCACCATCATGCATTGGAGAATTTGGGAAGAATATTGTCTCTAGTAAGTCATCTGATAAATCAGCATATACTTTTGTTGAATTTTTTATATATTCTTGAAGAGAGATTTCTCTTTCTATAACAATTAATGCTCCAATTCGATTTTTCTTAAAGTATTCTATCGATTTCATAATTTCAAAAACTACTTTTTCTCTTTCATCAACAGTAAGAATTTTATGTCTTCCTAAAAGTTGAGTTCTTCCAAGCGATTCAAGAACACTTCTGATTTCTGGTTGAAATATAACTATGATTGCAAGAGGACCCCATGCCACAATATATTCTAAAAGAACTCCTACAGTATATAAATCTAATAAATCACTTAGTATTTTTACTATTATTATTATTAATATTCCTTTTAATATAAGGACCATTTTAATGTTATTTTTAATATTTTTTAAAATAAAATAAATTGAACACCAAACAATGCATATATCAATTACACTTGTTATGGCTTGCCAAACAGCATTTAAATTCATATTACACTCCTTTTACCTATGCTAATATATTATAGCAAATATTTAGCAAAATAAAAAGTCCAAAAGGACTTATTTATCGTTTGCACTTTCTTCAGTGTTTGTTTTGTTATCTTCTAGTATCTCTTTATCTACAAGTTCAACATTTTTAGTTTCAACATTTATATTTTTACTTTTTGCAACCATATCATTTAAACTTTTTTCTTCGCTATTTGCAGTTATGTTTTCAAGAGCTTCTTCATCAATTTCCTCTTCTTTTTGTTTTAAAAAGTCGCTTTTGTTTCTTTTAGTATCAACGATATAGCCAATAATTCCAAACAATAATATTATTGTAATTGTTAAAAACCATACATAATGATCACTTATAAATTCTATTACACTATTCATACCATTCCTCCTATAAAAGTATATTAACTTATATTTCTATTCTATTACTAAATTTTCTCCAGATGGTTGAATTTGAATAAATGTGTTACCATCATTAACTTCTATTTCTTCACCATTTGTATATGTATATTTTGTTTGACATTCTCTACATTCTTTACTCCAATTGATTTTTACCGCATAACCATTTGTAATAAAGTAGCCTTGTCCACTTCCAATATTATTAATATCTTGTCTACCTTTATTGTCTCCTTCAATGCTTTTGTTAGGTACTTGATAAGTTATAATATTTTTAAAATTATATTGTTTTTTTGTTACATAATCTGTATGTTCTTTATTATTAACAAATCTATTATATACTTTATTTTCAGCATCATATTGATATGATGTTGTTGTCCCTTTTGAATATGTAATACTTACATTATCTGCTTTTTTGCTATTTTCCATATTTTCTAATGAAACTTCATCTTTTTTATATTTTAATAATAAATCCTTTTTTCTTTCAGTTCTAAGATTTTTTAAGCCATTTTTCAATTTATCTGTACTGGTAAACAATGTGTGTTCAGTAGCAACATTTAATGTCTTATCTCTCCATCCAGTTGTGGTATTATTTACTTGAATTCTGTCTATTTTCAAAGTACTAATATCTTCTAATGCTTGAGGAGATTGTCCATGGTGAACAAATATCGCATCATTTTCTAGAGCATAGTCTAAATAATAATGTCTTGCACTTCTTATTGAGCCAATCCTATCTGTGTTTGCATCTAAGAAAAGTGCTAAATATCTAGTAATTCCACCTTCTACAATTATTTCATACATAATATAGGCATCTTGTAATCCACTTTGTAGAGGTCTTGCAGTAGAAATATTATTTATCATTATAGCATATGGTCTACTTTTTGAATTAACATTTACTATATTTACTTGCTCTGATGCTTTCGTATCATTATTTTTATTTGGTTCTTTTAACTCTTTATTATCTTTTTTATTCGTTAATAAAAAGATAGCAACTCCTGCAATTATTACTAATATCACCGCTATTATTATTAAACAACCCTTTTTAGATTTTAAATTTTTCATCTTTTACTTCCTTCCAATCTTTTCAAATCTCTTTCTTTGATGCTTTCCCTTTTATCGTACAATTTTTTTCCTCGACATATTCCAATCATTATTTTAGCATATTCACCTTTAATATATAATTTTAAAGGTATTATAGAGTAGCCTTCTTTTTCTATACTACTTTTTAATTTTAAAATTTCTTTTTTGTGTAAAAGTAATTTCCTTTCCCGCCTTTCATCATGATTAAATATGTTTCCTTCTTCATATTTTGCAATATACATATTAATTATATAAGCTTCATTGTTTTTTATTCTAACATATGTATCTTTTAAATCAGCAGATCCTTTTCTTATTGATTTAATTTCTGTTCCTACTAGAACTATTCCTGATTCAATTTCGCTTTCAATAAAATAATCATAGTATGCTTTTTTATTAATTATTTCCATTAACCACCTCAAAATCTATAGTCTTAGTTTCCTTAGAAGCATTTATTACTTTTACTCTTACTTCATCACCAATTTTATATTTCATATTATTTGATTTATTAATTAATGATAAGTATTCAGGAACAAAGGTATAGTAGCCTTTCAAACTATTTATATGTACCAAACCCTCTACTAAATTTGGTAATTCGACAAAAAAACCAAAACTAGTGACTGTTGATATAATTCCATTATACTCTTCTCCAATATGATTTTCCATATATTCTGCCATTTTCATGTCATCAACTTCTCTTTCAGCTTCAACACTTGCTTGTTCTCTTTCACTTGAATGTGCTGCAACTTCTACAAGATAGTTTTCAAAATAATTAATTGTTTCAGTAGATAAATCTTTGTTAAATAAATAAGTTCTTAAAAGTCTATGAACTGTTGTATCCGGAAATCTTCTAATTGGAGATGTAAAATGTGTATAGCATTTTAAAGCAAGTCCAAAGTGACCAATATTATTTGTATCATATATAGCTTTTTGCATAGTTCTTAAAAGTACCGTACTTAAAATCTCTTCTTCTTTTAAACCTTTTAATTCATTTAATATTCTTTGCATGCTTTTACTTGAAGAATCAATGTTTTTAGTTGATACATTTATATTTAACATTTTTAGTAAATTTATGAAGTCCGATATCTTTTCTGTTTTTGGTAAACCATGAACACGATATATAAAAGGAAGTGACATGTTATATATGTGTGTAGCTACTGTTTCATTAGCCATAATCATAAAGTCTTCTATTAATTTTTCACCTTCAAGTTGTTCTCTTTTTATTATATCAATACATTTACCATTTTCATCTTGAATAATTTTAGGTTCTGGAATATTAAATTCAATATAACCATTTTTTATCATTCTTTTTCTTAAAATATCTGCTAGTTCTTTCATAGTTAGTAAGTCATTTGCAAATTCTTCATATCCCTCTGGCACTATATTTTCCATAAGAATTTTATTTACATTTTTGTAAGTCATTTGCTTTTTACTTTTTATTACTGATGGAAAAATATCATAATCAATCAGTTTACCATTATAATCAATTTTCATAACACAACTTATAGTTAGTCTTTCAACGGATGGATTTAAAGAACAAATTCCATTTGATAATTCGTGGGGTATCATAGGTATAACTGTGTCTGCTAGATATGTAGATGTACCTCTATAATATGCTGATTCATAAAGTGCCGTATTTGGTAAAACATAATATGAAACATCTGCAATATGAACTCCTAATTCATAGTATGTTTCTGCCTTTTTTATACTTATAGCATCGTCTATATCCTTTGTGTCATCGCCATCTATTGTGAATATATTCTCAAGAGTTAAATCAGTTCTTCCAACTTTATCTTTATCAGTTACTTCATCTGGTACAGTTTTTAATTCTTCTTTTACTGTATCACTAAATTCTAATTCAATACCATGAATTCCTGCAACACTTAATATGTCAATGTCCGGATCATTTTTGTGTCCTATTACTTTGATAATTGTTCCTTCAAATTCTTTATCTTTAATTTGTTTGGATAATTCAATTGCAACTATATGACCATCTACTAGATTTTTAAATGAATTATTTATTTTAGATAACTTTATTCCATCTTTATTATTTTTTAAAATTATTGTTAATTCATTTTTTCTGTATAGAACTTCACCAAGAATCATTTTTATTTTTCTATTTAAAATTTTTAATACTTTTCCTTCAATTTTACCGTTTCTCGTGAATGAATCAAGTAGTACTAAATCTCCATCAATCGCACCATTTAAATTATCTTTTGCAATAAAAATGTCTTTTTCATCATTACCGTTTGCAGGTGACTCTAGAATCAAAAAAGCAAATCCACCTTTAGTAACGTCGATTTTTCCAACTTTTAATGAAGGGCAATATTTCATTAATATATATTTACCTTTTTTAGTTACGTGTATTATCCCTTCTTTTTCTAAATCTTCTAATTCATTTTCTAATTTTTGTAACTCTTCTGGAGTTGATAAGTTTAAAAAATCATTAATTTCAATTAAATCTCTTGCTTTATCAACTTCATTTAGAAATTCTATTATTCTATCTTTCATAATTCACTTCTCCGTTATAATAAGCTTTTTTTTCGCCTTCTTCAGTCCATGTTACTGTTACTGTTTTTGAATAGTCTGTTTCTTTATTAGTACAAGGATTTTTTTCACTTGAAATAAGCCCTTCTTTAGCTAAGTCTGATAATTTTATGTTACAAGTATCCATGGATCTATTGCATGTGCTATCTGTTGTTTTAAGTGCAGCATAAACTAGTGCTCCATCTTCCATCTCTTTTACAAATGTTTTGCATTCTGTAATTTGAGCTTCTTTTAGTGTTTTTGAAAAACTTACTGTTACAAGAACACTAATTGTTCCAATGACTGCAATAACTACTAATAATTCTATTAAAGTAAAACCTCTTTTCATTACCATTTCTTCTTTCTTTTTATCCTATTTATCTATATTAATAGTTTATCACATGTAATTGTAAACTGTAAATAAAATAAAAATTAAAAAAAGCCCGAAGGCTTATTTTAAGAATAGTATTAATGAAATAATAAAGAATACACAACCAAGTACTAAAGTTGCCCTTGATATAAATAATTCTGCTCCTCTTTCTTTCATGTTTTGGAACAATTCACCATTCCCTCCAGTAATAATACTTGATCCATCAGTTGCTTTACCACCTTGAAGTAAAACAATTGCAATTAGTAATACTGAAACAATTAATAATATAGTTTCTAACATATTATTCATCCTTTCCATTTATAGCTTCTTTTAATTCTTCTTCAGTCATCTTTGTATAACCTTTAATTTTCTTTTCTTTTGCTATATTTTTAAGTTCATCAATTGTCAACTCATCTTTTTTAGTTTCTTCTTTAAAATTGATGTTTCCATTTTTTACAATATATTCAATTTGTTCTTTAGTAAGAGTTTCATATTTCATTAATGCATCGCTCAATAATTCAATTAACTCTTTGTTGCTACTTATAATTTTCTTTGCAGTTTCATAGCATTCTTCGATTATTTTTCTAGTTTCTCTATCTATTTCTAATGCAACTTGATCACTAAAATCCTTTTGCTTTCCATAATCTCTTCCTAAGAACACACTGCTATTTTGTTGTTCATATTGCATTGGCCCTAAATTACTCATTCCATATTCAGTTACCATACTTCTTGCAATTCTTGTTGCTTTTTTAAAGTCATCTGATGCTCCGGTTGTAGTTTCTTTTAAAAACAATTCTTCACTAACACGTCCACCTAATAACCCAGTAATTTCGGCAAGTAATTCTTTCTTTGTTAAAACAGCCAATTTTTCTTCTCTTGGAAGCATCATTGTATAACCACCAGCCATTCCTCTTGGAATTATAGTTATTTTATGAACTTCGTTTGCATCTTCTAATTTAATTCCTATAACGGCATGTCCTGCTTCATGAATTGAAACCAGTTTCTTTTCTTTTTCGGTTATTTGACGAGATGTTTTTGCAGGCCCCATTAATACACGGTCTGTTGCTTCATCTATTTCATCCATAGTTATTGCTTCTTTATTTCTTCTTACAGCAAGAAGAGCTGCTTCATTTAATAAATTTTCCAAATCTGCTCCACTAAAGCCTGGAGTTCTTTGACTTAAATTTTTTAAATTAACGTCTTTTGCTAATATTTTATTTTTTGAATGAACTTTAAGTATTGCTTCTCTGCCTTTTGAATCTGGTAAATTTATAGTTACTTGTCTATCAAATCTTCCTGGTCTTAATAAAGCTGGGTCTAATACGTCAGGTCTATTTGTAGCTGCTATTATAATTATTCCTTCATTAGCACCAAATCCATCCATTTCAGTTAGTAATTGATTTAATGTTTGCTCTCTTTCATCGTGTCCGCCACCTAGGCCAGTTCCTCTTTGTCTTCCTACAGCGTCAATTTCATCGATAAAGATTAAGCATGGTGCACTTCTTTTAGCTTCTTTAAACATATCTCTTACACGAGATGCTCCTACACCAACAAATAATTCAACAAAATCAGAGCCACTTATATAGAAAAATGGTACGTTTGCTTCTCCGGCTACTGCTTTTGCAAGTAATGTTTTACCTGTTCCTGGAGGCCCTACTAATAAAACACCTTTAGGTATTCTAGCACCTAATTTTTGGAATTTTTTAGGATTTTTTAAGAAATCAATTAATTCTTCTACTTCTTGTTTTTCTTCACTTAATCCAGCAACATCTTTAAAGCTTTTTTTGTCTGTATCATTTGATAATCTTGCTCTACTTCTTCCAAAATCAACAGAATTTTTATTTGATGATGCTAATTTTTTAAATAATACATAACTTAATAATACTATTAATAGTAGTGGTAATACATTTACAGCAATATATAAAAATGCACTACTACCTGGATCACTGTTTGTTACGTATTTAGCAATTTCATTATCTTTTACATATTCAGTAATTTCAGTAACTTCTTCTGCTACAATCTTTGTTTTAAAACTTTCATTATTTTTATAATTTTTTAGTTTTCCTTCTACGTAATAAACTGATTCATTACTATTTGGCGTTATTACTATTTCAGTTACGTTATTTTTACTTAATTCTTTTAATAATTCTCCAGTAGTTAGTTTATTAACTACATCTTTTTGAAATTGTAATACTGCAAATACAACTAGTACAACTCCAAATAAAATTACATATGGAAGTGTACTTTTAAATCTATTATTTTCTTTATTATTCATTTTTTCCCTCCGTACATTTAATTATTATATCATACTTTTCATTAATTTCTTTATCAAACTTTGATTTTTTTATTCCTGGTACCCATAAAATAGTGTTATTGCTATCAATTAATATTGGATACTCTTTTCTCTTTTTGGGATCTATTTTACTATCAATAAATATATCTTTAATTTTTTTACTACCATTAGTATTTTTTAAAAATATTTTATCTCCATCAGTTTTGCTTCTTAATATAAGCGGAAGCATTATTTCTTTACTATTAATTCTTAAAACATAATTATTTTTTTCATTGCTTTCTTTAATAATTTCAAAAGTAAAGTTATTTATATTTATTATATCATTTAATTCGATATTAAAAGTTTCTATTTCGCTATTTTTTTCAATGTATAGCTTATTATAACTTTTTCTAGCAATATAATTATCTGCTAAATTTATTGTAACATTTTTCTCATTATCAATTATTTTCATTATACTTGCTAATTCTTTACTATTAATATTAAAAATATTATTTTCTTGTATTTTTACTATTAATGCTTCTATAATCTTCTTTTGTATAAATTTATCTAGCTTTTTTAATTTTATAATATTTACTGAATTATCTACAACTACATTATCATAATTTTCATTTACTATTTTATTAATATAATCATTATATTCATTTAATTCTTCGTTAAATTTCAAAAATTTTAAATGGATATTTTTATCTTCGCTTTTTAAAAATGGTAATACATGTTTTCTAAATCTATTTCTTGTATAATCCATCTTTTCATTACTTTTGTCAATTGCATAAGGAATATTATTTTCTTTTAAATATGATAATATTTCGTCTTTTGTTGTGTATAGTAATGGTCTTACAATAGAGTATTCATCATTTTGACTAATTAAATTTATTCCTGCATAACCTTTTAAGTTGCTTCCTCTTGTTATTCGCATCAAAATTGTTTCAACTAAATCATCACCATGATGAGCAGTAAATAAATACTTTGCATTATATTTTTTTACTAAATCTTTAAAAAAATTATATCTTATTCTTCTTGCTTTATCTTCTGTAAATTTTCCTCCTGGATAATTATCTATTTTTAAATATTCAAAAATAATATTGTTATTAACTGCATAGTTTTCAACAAATATTTTTTCATCAGCACTTTCTTTTCTTAAATTATGATTAACATGAGCACAAATTATTTTTAAATTGTATTCTTTTTTTAGTTTTATAACTACATTTAAAAGGCACATTGAATCTGGTCCACCTGAAGTTGCTACTACAACAGTATCATTTTTATTAAATAAATTTTTTAGATAATTTATTACATTTTCCATTTTGTTGCCTTTCTAAATATCAAGGATATTTTACATAATTATTATGCTAATATCAAGTTAATTTATAATAATTCACGAAATATTCACAATTGGTAATGTTTATTAATTTTACGATTTAAAAATAATTTTAATGATGTCGATTAATTTTGGTTTAGTTCCGTATAATAACACTCCTGTTTTATAGATTTTTGCTGATAGTATACCTATTAACACTACCGATACAATTAAAATAATTATTGAAGATATTATTTCTATATTAGTGGGTGAACCCATTGCAATCCTTGTAAACATAGCCATTGGAGATGTTAGTGGGAAAAGAGAGGCAACTTGCATAGTTAAGTTATCAACTTCTCCTGTTTCCATAGAAAATACTACTATCATAAATGCAATTATAAAAATCATAGTAATTGGCATAATTGATGTGTTTATATCTTCTAATTTTGATACCGTAGAACCAACTGCTCCATATAAAAATGCATATATTAAGAATCCTAATACAAAGAACAATAATAAATATATAAGTAAGTTGGTTGGCATATTAAATATTGAATTTATTATAGAATTGTCAATCCAGTATTCTTTATTAATTTTGTAAAATAAAATCGCTGAACCAAAAATGCATGTTAATTGAATAAATCCTGCTAAACAAGATGCAAGAACTTTTCCAAACATCATTTTTGTAGGTTTTACACTAGTTATTAATAATTCCATAGCACGTGAACTTTTTTCAGATGCAACATTTGATGCAACCATTTGTCCATATAAAAGTATCACAGTATATAACGCAAAAATCATAATGTAAGTATAAAAGAAATTGCTTTGTTGATCATTACCTAAATTATTGGTTTCATGAGTAATTTGTGTTTCTATTATTCTTATTGCTTCATTTTGATCCATACCATTTTTTTCCATCATTTCGAGTTCAAATATTTTTTTTAATGCAGTATCTACTATTTCAGTATTATAATCTAACATAGTAATATTTTTAACATAATACTTATAAGACGTATTTGATGTTAATAATAAACCAAATTCTGCTTCATTATTTTTTATTTTGCTTTTAATTAATTCTTCATCATTTTCTACTACCACTACCTTGTAATCACTGAATATTGAATCAAATGTTGTTTTTACGTAATCTAAATTTATATCGCTAACTTTAGAAAGTAATATTATTGGTAATTCATTATCAGAATCATTATTAGCAGTTAAATTAATTCTTGGAAAGAACATGGTAACTGCTGTTACTAACATTAATAATAGTGTTACTCCTACAAAAATTTTATTTTTAAAATAACTTAGTAATTCAAATTTAAAAACTTCAAAAAATTGTTTCATATATTATGCCTTTCTATTTAGTAGTTTCAGTATATTCCACAAATATATCATTTAACGATGGTTCATATACTTTTATTTCATCAATTTCATATGTTTTTGTTAAATAACTCATTACACTTTTCTTTGAATTACAATCATCAAGTTTTATTAACAAATAATCATTTAAAATCTCTATATTCTTGTTTACTTTATTATCATTTAATATTTTACTTGAATCTTTCGAACTTACTAAAAGTTTATCTCTTACGTAATTATGTTTAATTTCTTTTAAATTTCCATATAATACTACTTTACCATTATTAATAATTAAAATATTATCACAAAATTCTTCAATGTAATTCATTTGATGACTAGAGAACAATACTATTTTTCCTGATTTTATTTCTTCTTTAACCACATCTTTTAATATTTTTGAATTAAATGGATCTAAACCTGAAAATGGTTCATCTAATACAATTATGTCTGGATTATGAGCAATGGCTGCTATTAATTGAATTTTTTGTTGATTACCTTTTGATAATGTTTCTAGCTTTTTGTTTTTGTATTCACTCATACTTAATCTTTCTAACCAGTAATTTATACTTTTTATAGCATCTTTATTACTAATTCCTTTTAACATTGTAAAATATATTAATTGTTCCATTACTTTCTTTTTAGGGTATAATCCTCTTTCTTCAGGTAAATATCCGAATTTTAATTCATTTCGATTTATTTCTTTTCCGTTTACTAAAATAGTTCCTTCATCTTGTGGAAATACATCCATAAGTATTCTAATTGTTGTAGTTTTTCCTGCTCCGTTTCTACCAAGTATTCCTAAAGATACACCACTTTCAACTTCAAAATTAATATCTTTTAATACTTTCTTAGCCCCAAAATTTTTTGTAATATTTTTTAGTTCTAATTTCATAATTCTCCTTATTTTATATTTTTTAAATTAAATTCTAACATTTCCATAATTTCTCCATTTAAAATTTTATCTGGACTGTTCGATTCAAAATTTGATCTGTTATCTTTAACCAATTTATATGGTTCTAAAATATAACTTCTTATTTGACTACCAAAATCTATGTTTGATGTTATACCTTTTAGAGTATTTATTTTTTCTTCTTCTTCTTTTATCTTTTTTTCATAAAGCTTATTTTTTAAAACTTTTATTGCTATTTCTTTATTTTTTAATTGACTTCTTTCATTTTGACAAGTTACTACTATTTTAGTTGGGATATGTGTTATTCGTACTGCAGAATTAGAGGTGTTTACTGACTGTCCTCCTGCTCCACTTGAATGATATACATCTATTTTTAAATCACTTTCTTTTATTTCTATTTCTGGTGTATTTGAAAATTCTGGTGATACTACTACTGATGCAAATGAAGTATGTCTTCTATCATTACTATCAAATGGTGATATTCTAACAAGTCTATGCACACCACTTTCTTTTTTTAAATAACCATATGCATTTTCTCCTTTTATAAGCAAAAGACATGATTTTATTCCTGCTGTTTCTCCTTTTAAGGAATATATTTCTTCACATACAAAGTCTGTTTGTTCACAAAATCTTTCATACATTCTTTTTAGCATTGATGCCCAATCACATGATTCTGTTCCTCCAGCACCAGGATGTATTTCTAAATAACAATTTAAGCTATCATATGGTCCATTTAAATGTGTTTCTTTTTCTAAATCACTTATTTTTTTTGTAAGAATATTAAATTCATTATCATACTCTTCTTCTGGCAGTTCATTTTTTAATAAATTTAAAGTATCTAATTCATCAGTTAATGATTTATAATTTTTAACAATTTTATTAATTCTATTATATTCTCTAGTTATTTTGTCAGAATAATCAAAATCATCCCAAAAATTTGATAAATGCATTATTTCTTCTAGTTCTTTAATTCTTTTTTCTTTTTCTAAAATGTCAAAGAGACCTCCCAATAGAGTCTAATTTATTTTTAAGTTCGTTCATATTGTCACCTTTTCTAACATGATTATATATTATTATTAGTGATTATGTAAATAAAAAAAAGTTATAATTGCTTTTTTGCTCTTATAACTTTTTACCTTTACATTTCTAACACTAAATATTTTTTTAACCATTTTTCAAATTCTTTATCATTTTGATATTTTTCTAAATCATCATCTTTTGAAGCATCTAAATAATCAATTATTTTTCCATTAGATACTATAATTACTGATGGAGCAAATTTGACTGTATCATATAGAAATGTATTCTTAAAATCTTTAAATGGTATACTATACATACTAAAATTATTTTTTTCCATAATACTTTTAAATATTTCTTCACACGGTATTTTCATAGTACAATAATTATTGTAAGTGTATACTAAATATGTGTTGTTATCTTTTTTTAAATTATTTATTTCATCACTTGTTTTAGTAATTAATTTATTTTCTTTATAAAAATCTTCTTTCAAATATAAAAGATTTTCATTTTTATTATTTGTACAGCCACAAAATAGTACGATTAATAATAGTATTCCGAATATTTTTTTCATTATTTTACCTTATGTAGTTTTTTGAAATCTATATTATAGTAAGGAACTTTTGAAAAATTATAGTATTCTTTTCCGTCTTTTATTTCTTTAACATTAATAGTGTGTTTTCCATCATAATACCAAAATCCACCAACATCTCTTACTAATTCTTTATCCCATCCAAGTGAAATTAACATATCTTTTACTTGTCCTGCATATCCACCAGCACCACACATTATAAATATGTTTTTATTTTTAGGAAATATAGCTTCTAAAATATCTACTGATTCTTCGTAATTTGCACTATATGATCCATCATTATTTAAAGTAAATAAAGTGTCTCCTACATATAAACCACTAACATTTTCCTTTTCTTTTTGTTTAATATATTCATCAGTAAAACCTGCTAAATATGGTGATGGTACCACTTCAAATCCTTCAATATATCCAGTTAAATATCTATCTCCACCTTTATTTTCCCAAGTAGCAGAATCAATAAGCATTCTTACATCTCTATAAACTGTATCGGTTCTATTTAGATAATTATCTATTGTTGTTTCATTTATATTTTTATCGATTCCATATTTACCTCTTAAACCTTCTGATAATTCTGCCTTTGGTAATGGTTTTTCGATTTTGCCTTCTTCTTTAGGTGTATTTTTATAGCCTGCAAAACCTCCTACTAAAAAAAATACAATTGCAACTATCAAAGTAATAGTAATTGTGATAATTTTATTTTTTTTCATATTTTTTCTCCTTTCTTTTACATAGTATAAAAAGAAAGCGTATTTATCAATAAATTATCAGTTGAATGTTTCTACTTTAAGTTGAATTGTATTTTATTTATTTTATTATTTCAACGTTACTTACATTTAATAGTTTAATCGGTGTAGTTTCTGTATTTTTATCATCGTAAGTAACAGTTATTTTATCTCTTACTTTTAGTTTATCTTTTTTTATTATATTTTTATTTTTTAAAATTTTAGTGTCATCTTTTACAATAAAACTTACGATTGCAGATGTTTTTATTTCTTTAGTGTCTTCTTGTGTACTTCCAATAATTGTAGTTTTTCCATTATATGTGTTAATAGCACCAATTTCTATTACAACTTTATTAGTATTATTTACCGCTTTATAAACAATTAACATCAAAAATATCAAAACTACAAGAATTATGCTTACTACTTTTTTCATTAATATTACCTATAAAAATCTATTAACTTACTTTTTATTCCATCAATCATGTTTATTTTAGTTGGTATTATATATTTTGCATTTATTTTGTTCATAACTACATTTGCGATAACTCTCATTGCCCTTGCACCGTCAAACCATAAAGGATTACTACTATTTTCTTTAATTTCATTTAATGATTTTTTAAATGAATCTAAATCGTATTCATTACACATATCTTTTGTTAAAAGAAATGGTTGATTATCCCTTTTATATAAATTGTTATGTTTCATTTCATATTTTGCTGAAATGTACCAAAAAGAAAAATCTCCTCCTGCTAAAATTAATAATGGAGCTTCTTCATTTTGAATATCCATAATTCCATCTATATAATCATATACTTCTTTAAAAGTACATGTTGGTTTGTCTTCTTTTAAAGTTTCAAATTTATTTGTTATATCTACTGCTCCAAATTCAAAAAATAGTTTCTTTTCAATTTTACCATTTTTCACAAATATTAACTCGGTAGATCCACCACCTCCTACAAAAATACAAATTCTTTCTTGGTATGATAAATTTTTATAACATCCTAAAGCAGTATATTCTGCCTCTTCTTCTTGCGATACAACGGTAATTTTTAAATTATACTTGCTAAGAAGAATTTCATTAATAGATGTTAGTTCATCATTTTCAATAGTTCTAAAAATGCTACAACCATATATGTTAACATTATTTGTATACTCTAAAGTTTTTTCAATTATAGTATATAGTTTTTCTAAATCATTAGTAATTATTTTTTTATTTAGCTTATAATTTTTTTTGAACTCTATTGTAGTACTTTCTTCAAATAAAATTTTTTCATTTTCAAAAATTTTAACTTTAGTATTAGAACTTCCTATTTCAATTATGGCAAATGTATTATTTTTCATACTGCACCTCTAGTTTGATTTTATCATATTTTTTTCTAGTTGTCATTTTTTGAATTTAATATTTTTTCGGTTTCAATATTATTTGATTTTAGTCTTTTTAATGTCCAATGAGTTTTGCTATCAAATTCATTACAATAAGCATCTACTTCAATACCTATTACTTGTTCTTCCATTCTTTTTAATAGAATGTGAAATTTATTAAATATTCTTTCTAACATTTTATCACTTTTTTCTTCTGAAGAATTTTTATAATAATGTTTATATCTAGCGTAAATAAAATCAGGTACAACTATTTTTTTTATGTTACTTTCTTGTAGTAATTTTAAAAATAAGATAAATGATAATACAAAACTAGGTGATACTCCTCTATTTTCTTTTATCCCACTATTGAACTTATTTACTACTCTTTTAAAACGTTCGTCATTCTTTGTACATACTCTATTTTTTCCATATTGAATAGCATATATATGACATTCATTATCTTTTATACCATATCTCACTATTGGTAATTCATACTTTTTATCATTTATCGTCATATAAAATTCTATAATGAATGGTGTTTCTAAACCAGGTTCTTCTAGGCATTTTATACAAGAATATGTTACAGTTGTACCATTTATTTCTGAAGTGGTAACGATTGTTTCTTTTTCTAATGCATCAAATGTAGTATCTTCTAAAAATGCTGTTCTTAATGCAACAAATTTAACCAGTTCAAAAGAATCTGAATTGGTTAAATTATTTATTAAAATTCTGTAATAGTAATCTATGGCATATTTAGAATCTTTATTTAAATCATATAATTGCTTTAAAGCATCAAAATATTCTTTTAATTTTATTTCTAAATCCTCTATATTTGAAATAACTATTACTGGTTTATAATACTCACTAGACTTTGGAGGAGTAAGAATGTATTTTCCATCAAAAAAATTTAAAGTATATTTAACACTTTCTTTTCCAGTTGTTAATATTTCTATAAGTTTTTTTGAATATACCAAGTTCATTTATTTTCTCCTTAACGGAGATTTATTATACATTACATTATTTATTTTTTCTATAAAAAAAGATAAATTATATGGTTTCAAAATTTATCTTTTTTAATTAATAAATATTTATTAATTCATATTCTTGTAAACCTAAGCCTAGTTCCTCTGTAGTTTCAATAATGTGAAATGCATTTTTTTCTTTCATTCTATTAATTAAACTCGCTTTTCCGCTATCTTCAGAATTAATTATTAAATCATAACAACATTTATCTATAGCAACTGGATCTAAACTTGCTACAATACCTATATCCTTCATTTCTGGATCATGAGGATTTGAATCACAATCTATTGAAATTATATTTAAAACATTTATATAAGCCATGTTTTCTTTTTCCATACAGTCAACTACTGCTTTATCTGCTTCAGCCATACTTTCTAAAAAGCCATCTTGGTCATCTATTAAACTCCACATTTTAGCAGTATCTTTTGTTCTTCCTACTGAGTGTATCCAAGCTTTACCGTTACTTGATGCAACTCCGATACTCATATTTTTTAAAGCACTGCCGAATCTGCCCATAGTATATCCCTTAAAATGTGAAAGCTTAACATTGAATCATATTTGCTTAAATGTTCTCCTACTATGTTTACATTTTTTAAATGAACGCCACCATTTACAGGGATTTCCATTTCTCCATCTTCGTCCATAATATCTACATTTGCAATATCTAAAAATCCATGAGTTTTTATTGTTTCCCAATGATCTTTAGAATTCATTCTTTTACCATTATATGCTGTATTACATTCTACTATTGTTCCATTTAATTTTTTTACTAATTTTTCTATTAAAGAGGGTGCTAATTAATTATGTCCTCCTAATTCTCCAGTTGAAATTTTTATAGCAACTTTTCCTTTTAATTCTCTGTTTAAAGCTTCATAAATTTTTACTAAACTATCACTTGTTATTTCTTTTGTAAAATAAACTTTATTCTTTTCCATTTTTAACTTCTATCCAATTATCTAATACTTCTTTTTTTATTTGTATTTCTTTTCCTTTAAAAGGGATATCTAAAAATTTAATTAACTTAACATATTCTTCATAATCTTTTTTAGCATCTCCTACCCAACCACCATTCGTGGCATAAGCATATACTTTTTTGTCGTCTAAATTATAATTATTCAAGAATGTTCTTAATGTTCCATGAATATGATACCACCAAACTGGACTTCCAAGCACTACAATATCATAGTCATTTAAATTTATATTAATGTTTTCAATTGGTACTAATTCTTTGTCGTGCATTTTCTTTTCTTCTTCGTTTACTAAAGCATCATAATCGTTTGTATAATCTTTTTGTGGTTTTAACATTACTTCCTCAAATCCATACTTTTTACTTAAATAATCTGCTATTAATTTAGTATTTCCACTATATGAATAATAAATTATAATTCCTTTCATTATTAATTCCTTCCATTCTAATTATAGTATAATACTTTTTTATAAAAATATATATATATTTGTTTTCTAGTTTTCCTTATTATGGTATTCATTATATGCTTTGATTAGGTCATAGTCCATAATTTTTGTTGGTAAGTTTGATATGGAAAAAAATTTTAGTTTTTTAGTCTCAGAGTCTCCTTTTAAATTTTCAGTATCAATTTTTGCAACATCTACTAAATAAAGTGAAGTGTTATTGTATACGATATCTCCATTCGGATAATTATTTTTTCTAGTTTCCCCGGATAATGTATCAATAAGTTTTAAATCTTTTATATTTAATTTAAGCCCAGTTTCTTCATATGCTTCTCTTACTGCAGTTGCTTTTAAATCTTCCCCTAAATCTTGACAACCACCAGGAAGTCCCCATATATCTCTATCAGTTCTTTGTTGCAATAATATTTCTCCTAATTCGTTTCTTATTATGATTGCTGAACCTGTTTGAATAAATGGAATGTGCTTTATTCTCTCATCTAGTGACATTCTAAATAAAACTGGATAACCACCTTTTGTTGCACTTAATTCTAATAATTCTTGTTCATTTAATTGTAGAACTAAATTTACAAATTCTTCATGGGTATATTCTCTCATATTTTTTTTAAACATAATTATTCTCCTTTTTTAATTAAATTTATCAGTATCTATTACTATTAATGGCACAAATATTTCATCATCAGTATATCCTGCATGTTGAGATTTAAGTTCTTCCGAACCATTATATAAAATTGCTTTATTAGTTTTTGCTATAGCAATAAAATCTCCAATTGAGTCTTTAAAGATATCGTTTTCTACTCCATCACCAAAAAGTCCACTATCAATTATTTCTTTTTTGGAATATAAATCAAAATCTTCTTTAAAATATTTATTAAATAGACTTGGGAAAATATCTAATTTATTTTCTTTTATATAAAAATTTACTGCTCTTGCTTCTAGGGAGGTGTTTCTTTTTAGACAATCTACTAAATCTTTATAATCATCTAGCATAATATTTTCTATATTTATGTGTCCATGATCTGCTACTACAAAAATAATTGTATCAGTTAATTTTCTACTCAACATTTCAATTTTATCATTAATATCTTTTATTATATCTTTTACTTTTGTAGCATCGGTACCCAATACATGCATACTACTGTCAGGTTCTGTATTATAAGCATAAATATATTTTCTTTCATCTAGAGTACAAAGTGATTCTATTTTTTCAAATAAATCATCTATATCTTTGTATGAATTTGGACCGAATGGAAATAATATATACCCTTTATCTACACCTTTTTCATTTATTTCATCATTTATTGGTTTAGTTATCATATGATTTTTTTTATACTCTATTGCTTCATCTAAAGGAATATGATTTTCATCACTTTTCTCACAATTTAAATAGACTGTTATTGTTTTATCAATTTCTTTGTAATACATATCCCAACCTAACATACCTGTTTCAACTGGATTTAATCCGGTCATCATAGAAGTTGTAGCTGCGACAGTTGTTGCTGGAAATACAGAAGTTATTGCTTTTAATCTGTTTTTTATTAAAAATGAATCTTCTTCTAAAGTCCTATCTAATATATTTGAACCCATACCGTCGCATAATATTGTTACAACATTTTTAGGCTTTTTTTCATTTAATAATTTATCGATGTAATCAATTGTTTTATGTTTGTAATCTAAATTAAAATATTTTTTTATTGAGCATGCTAAATTTGTTAAACACTCATCATAATTATTTTTTACTTTCATAGTTTCCTCCTGTTTATATTAATAATTTTACAATAATATTTATTCAATTTGAAGTTAAAATGTTTAATTAATACTTTCTTAATGCCTTAAATAATGTATAATACTTTAAAGGTGACATTATAAAATGAAAAGATTTAACTCGAAAAAAATTATTTTAATAATTGTAAATGTATTTTTTATTTGTTTGTTAGTATATTCTGTTTTTGAGATAGTTAAATGGAAAATTGATGCAGGTAAAACCGATAACCAAATTAAACAGTTGCAAAATAAAACTATTATTAATGAAAATAATGATAACACTAATACTCTAGTTGTTAAACAAAGTGAAGATGTACCAAAATCTAATCCATATTGGGACTATTTAAAAATGAATATGATAGATGTTGATTTTAGTGAACTTAAAAAAATTAATTCTGATGTTAAGGGATGGATTCAAGTAAATGGCACAAATATTAATTATCCATTTGTTCAATCAACTAATAATAGTTATTATTTAAATCATAGTTTTGATAAATCTTATAATAATGCTGGTTGGTTATTTATTGATTATAGAAATAATGATTTTACAAATAAAAATACAATTATTTATGCACATGCTAGAATTGATAAGACTATGTTTGGAACTTTAAAAAACGTGTTAAAGGATGAATGGTTTAATAATACTGATAACTATGTTATTAAAATCTCTTCTTTAAATGAAAATAGCCTATGGCAAATATTTAGCGTTTATTATATTCCTTCTACAAATGATTATTTATTAACTGAATTTAAAGATGATAATCATTATCAAAATTTTTTAGATATGATTAAAAATAGAAGTTTTTATGATTTTAATACAAGTGTAAATACAAGTAATACAATTTTAACTCTTTCTACTTGTTATAAAAGTACAAATAAATTAGTGGTACATGCAAAACTTATAAAAACAGAAAGCAAATAAATAGTTTAAAATGCTACCTTTAAAGTAGTTCTCTATTTTTTTAGAGTCCGCTTTATTAGTTACATTTTAGATTAATTCACTTATTATTTCTTATTGTTTTACTAAATATACGTAACTTACTCCTTTTGAAGCAATTATTTTATTGCTAGGATTAATAGTATTGTAATTATAAAAGAACATATTATTAATATCGTTATGATCTAAATGTTCATACACTAACATTTTTAATCTTTAAATCCTGATAATATCATTTCACTTCCTAAGTTTGCATCTTCTCTTGTAATAAAACCAAATTTCTTATAAAATCCTTCTTTTCCTTTTGATGCTCCTAGATAAACTCTAACATATGGATTTCTTATCTTAATTTCGTTAATTTTATCTAATAAGTTATTCATTATTTGAGTTCCAATTTTTTGACTTTGATATTTAGGAACCACCATTACATCATGAATGTATAAAAAACAAATTCCATCACCAATTAATCTTCCATAACCAATTATTTTATCATCATCATATATAGAGACAGAATAAATAGTATTTTTTAAAGATTCCTTGCTAACATCATTATCGTAACTTCCCCATCCAACTGCATCATACAAATAGTTAAATTCTTCAACTTTATTTATATTATTCTTTATTGAAATCATAAATTCCTCCATAATTTTTATAATTTTTTTATCATCGTTTCCATCCTTGTGTGAAAATTATTTTTGTTATAAAAATTTTTTCCTATATCGTTATATGCAAATACGTCAACTATTACATATTCGCAGTTTAAAGATTTAAAATATTCTTCCATCCTATTTATTAGTTTTTGGCCTATACCTTTACTTCTTGTTTTATTAGTGACAATTAATTCTGTAATTTCTCCTCTTTTGGGGCATTTATAATCTAAATAATCATTTTCATCATAAGGAAAAATACACCCCATAATAAGTCCAACAGTTTTATTATTCTCTATCGCTAAATAACACTTACCATTATTATTTTTAATTTCTTCTAAATCTAATAATGCCATTTTTTTATGATAATCTGGATGAACTTGATCTAAATTATCTTTGTCTATTGAAACAATATATTCTTCAAGCTCAGTTAATAAATCTCTCACATCATTTAAATAGTTATCTTCATACTCTATTATTTTCATAATTTTTGCTCCTTAATTATTTTTAAAAATAAATACATCTTCTATGCCATCATTTTTTATTACATAGGAGTTGTTTGTATATTCTGTTATAATATTTTTCCAAAATGCAGATGCTGTAGGATTATTTTCCATTGGTTGAACCTCCCAATCTCCCTTGAATTTATCAAAAATTTTAAATGCCACTTTTTTACCTATATGTTTTCTTCTATATTTTGGTAGAATTAAAAATTCTGCTATACATTTTCCAGTCTTGTTAAATTTTAAATTTTCATTAACCATAACCATACCTATGTATTTGTCACTACTTCTTATAAAATACGCATTTCTATTATTATCAGTAAAATAGTTTTCAAACCATTTGTATTCAAAGCAGCAGTTTTCATCAATATCTTTGTCTATATATTGTGTACTATCATACAATGTAAATTGTAGCAAATTATATAATTTATTCTTATCTTTTAGTTCAACGCTTATAATTTCAAAATCCATTTTATTCACCACTTTATATAATTTTAACATAATTAATTATTATTTATAAGCTTTATAATAACTTACGTTTTGAATATTAAAAATATGTATTTTTATTTCATTTAATTTATTCTGTAGTGGCGAATTATATCGCCATAGTAATTATTCTTTTATTTAGGCTTTGTTTTGTCGTAATTTCTAGCACTATTTAATACATTCATATGATAATTTTTATCACCGCTATCTTTATAAATTGAGCTCTTGTTAGTGTCTATATTAAAGATAGCATTTCTTTATAAAATTCTTCTTAGGGTATTTACAGTTTCAAACTGACTAGTTTCTAAGTCCTCATTAAAGTAAATACTCTTTCCACCTTTTTGCTCCCAATCTATTAAGTTTGAGATATTGTCATCAATTAGAATTTCTCCATCATTTGGAACGTATACTTGACTTTTTTTAGTATGTGGCGGAACAAATAAAATAGGTACATCTATTTTTCTACTTCTTAATGCGCTCACTTTAGCTTCCATCTCCATTAAAGTGTGTATTTTAGTTAAAATGGAAATTTGTTTTTCTCTGGCTTGTCCTTCCAAAATGTAATCTATAGCATTATTTATTACTTTGGATTCTTCTAATAAATGAAACCAATCTAATATTTCAAAAAATTTAGTCCAACTCATTTTAGGATCTTGATTTTTTCTTTCAACAATTCTTTTTTCTGTGTCAAAGATTACTCCATCAAAATCAATAAATATTTTTTGATCCGGCATGTTTATCACCTCTTGTTAGCATATTATACCATGTTTTTAGAAATGAATATATTTTATTACATTATGATAATGATAATTTTCTTGTATTTTGTTTTAGGTAAATATCTTGATACCAATTAGCAAATAGCTCAGTCGCAGATGTATGCCCATCGTTTCTGTTTTTTCTTTCTTCATCGGACATTTCTGCTAAAGTTTTGGTACAATTAGTTGGTATAAATATGTACCAAAGATTAGATTTGGCTCTTTTTATAGGATCTCCTTTTTTGCTAAATGCTAATGTACCACTACTTACTCCATAAAAAGTATAAAAATCCTTACCGTCATAAAAAGTTAAACAGTCTACAAATTTACATGTTCTATTGCTTTTATTTTTCATCGTTTCAAGTAATCTATCTATATCTGAGCTAATTCCACTTCTTTTAACAAACGCTCCAGGAAATCCAGGATTATTAGGATAGTCGTCTATATAAAATCCTGTATCTGCAACAAAACATGGTGATTGCAATATATTGTATGCATCTAATGCTTTTTTTCTAGATATTTTTTCAATGTCATTTATCTCGATTTCTTCAAAGTCGTGATTATAAAAATTTATTCCTATATTTTTTTCCGCAAAACATTCCTTGACTGAAACATATTTGCCATAGTTTCCAGTTACATAAATTATGTTTTTCATTTTATTTTCCTCTCTAAAATTATATTTATAATGATTCAGTATGTTTATATTTAATCATTATAAAACCTCTTTCTTTATTTAAATTTTAGCAAAGAAAGAGGTAATATATATGTCAGTTATAAAAAATTTCTAATAATTTAATAGACTTAATTCTATTTATATAAAAATGCCTTATTTCTAATTTTAATTCACAATAAGCTGCAACTCCCCATTCATTGCCAAAAAGAATTAACTCATAAGGGTGAATGATCCTACTTGTAATCTTTTCCTCATTTTTAGAATAGTATTCTATTAAACATTTTCTTTTTTCTTTAATCGCTTTGTTTATTAAATTAAATAAATTTTTATCTTTGATATTTATTTCAATTGGTGTAATAAATCTTTTTGGTACATTTATATTTTGATTTAAAACATAACCACCATAAGGTCCTTTGATAGTATCTATATAAATACCAGCCTTTTCTATTTCATTTTTATATACCCTAATCATTCTGG
>OLHG01000442.1_pt1 | contig 29300 bp, 17 predicted proteins | sample 1605971 | NCBI WGS metagenome assembly OLHG01 (sample SAMN03283289) | human gut metagenome | biome: human-associated habitat; material: feces | host: Homo sapiens | place: Peru | collected 2012 | reverse complement strand
CCCCCCCCCCGGAAGTCTATTTTTTTCATTTTATCAACCTCCGAGTAAGTAAGTCTTTTTCCTTACTTATTTTCTATCTTTTCTATCTAAATGATACTATAAAATTTTAAATTAAACAACTATTAATTATATATTTTTAGTCTTTCTTAAAATATAATTACATAAAGTATTAAGTTTATCAAATATATAAATACTACAAATAAATAATACAATAAATACCAATATAGTGTCTTTTTTAACTAAACTAATATCAAAAAATTCATATTGAAATATTGCACAATAAGAAAATGCTGATACTAAAAATACCATAAGACATATTCTAAGTAAATTATATGGTTTACATATATTATTTAAAAATATAAATCCAGTAGTAGCAGTTAAAAATACAGTAAGAGTACTAACAAGTTCTTGAGATAATCCAAAATTTATTTGAAATAATTTTATAATAATTACATTAAATACTACTGTTAAAGCACTTGGAATACTTTTTAAAAATACCTTTAAAAGAAAGTTACCCTTTACTATATCCTTATTTGGTTCAAGTGCTAAAACAAAAGATGGAATACCAATCGTAAACATAGTAACTAAAGTTAAATGTATAGGTATAAAATAATATTCACTTTTAAAATATATACAAGAAATTAAAAGAATTATAGTAAAAATAGTTTTACTAAGTAATAAAGAAGAACTTCTTTCTATATTATTAATACTTCTTCTACCTTCTTCAAGTATCTTAGGCAAATTATCTATTTTACTATCAAGTAAAACAAATTGACTAACATTTTTAGCAGCTTCACTACCACTAGCCATAGCAATACTACAATCTGCTTCTTTTAAAGCCATACAATCATTAACACCATCACCAGTCATAGCAACAAAATGTTTTTGTGCTTTTAATTCATTTATAATAATTTTCTTTTGTTTAGGTTTTACTCTTCCAAATATATTATAATCATTAATTATATTTTTTATTTCATTATCTTCTATTGTAGACATATCTATACTTTTAATATTTTCTATACCTGCTCTTTCAGCAATTTTGGAAACAGTCTTGGGATTATCACCACTAATAATTTTAATATCTACACCAGACTTTTTAAAATAATCTAAAGTTTCTTTAGCATTTTCTTTACATTTATCTTGAATAAGTATTAATGCAACTTCATTTAAATTATTTATATCATCTAATTTATTTCCCTTACAAAGCACTAAAACTCTATAATCATTTTGATACTTTTCTATTTCACTATTTTTATTATTTAATAAATTATCTGGACTACCCAAAAAATATGTTCCTTCTAAAAATTCTATTGCACTATATTTTCTAGTACTTGAAAAAGGTATTTTATTTATTAAATTATAATTATTTTTACACTCTACATAACTAGAAATGGCTTTAAATGTTGGTGAAGGATCATCTAAATTAAATACATAATTACCAAGTATATCAAATACTTTTTCTTTATTAATATTACCTAATACTATAATATCTTTTACTTCCATTATACCCTCAGTAATAGTACCTGTTTTATCTAAACATATAACATCTACTCTAGCAAGATTTTCAATTGAATATAAATCTTGTACTAAAATATTATATTTTCTAAGTCTTATAACACTAACAGCCATCGCAGATGAAGTAAGTAAAACTAATCCTTCTGGAATCATTCCAATCAAAGCACTAACCGTACTCATTATTGAATCACTTATATTACTACCATTAAAAATCATTTGACTAACAAAAAAACATATACCAATTGGAATAAGTAAAATACTTAATATTTTTAACATTTTATTAAAAGAATTATATATAACAGAATTAATTTTCTTAACATATTTAGCATCACTACTAATCTTTGATACATAATTATCTTTACCTACATTTATAACTTTTACTACTGCACTACCACTAACTACAAAAGATCCACTTATTATATTATCACCAACATTTTTAGTAATAACTTTCTCTTCTCCAGTAATAAAAGATTCATTAACTTCTAAACTACCTTCTACTATTACTGAATCTGTAACAATTTGATCACCCAAATCATATTTACATATATCATCTAACACAATTTCTTCTTTATTTATTAAAACAAGTTCATTATTTCTATAAGTTTTAATTAATGTATCTCTTAATATATTTAATTTATCAATAGTCTTCTTAGCAAGTATCTCTTGTATAATACTAATAATTGTATTTGTTAGTATTACTCCAACAAACAAACAATTTTTTAAAGAATATAATATTCTTCCAGAAATAATACCACTAAATATAACAAGACCACCCAAAAGTACATTCAAAAAATTAAAATATGTAAATATATTACTATAAATAATCTCTTTTATACTTTTAGTTTTAGGTTCTAAAGTATAATTAACTAAATTTTTATTTATTCTTTCATTTACTTCTTCAGTAGTTAATCCTCTTGTACTAGTATTCATACTACACCCACTTATACATTAATTATAACTCAAATAAAAAATTAATAAAGTCTTATGTACTAATTACACAGGATTTATTAATTTTCTTGTATAGTCTTCACTTCTTTTACTTCTAAGTATTTTTTCAATTCTAAGTGCAACATCTTCTGCTAAATGTTCAAAACTCACTTTTTCATAATATTTAATAGTCTTTTTATATTCTTCTTGATTAAATACTATTTGTTTATCATCTCTAAGTATTTTATCACCCTTATTAAATTCATAAAAACCACTTTCAAATAATGGTACTACTATAACCAAAGACGAATTCATACTAGTTAAAATAATATTATTAACACTAATTTTAGTAGGATTATCCATTCCATATATAATATAACTACTTAACCAAAACATTAAAAATTCTCTTAAACTTTCTCTGTTATTAAGTAAATTAGATTCTTCAAAATCTAAAAAATTAACACTAGCAACTTCACTATTTAATCTTGCAGTCCTAACACACTTAGGTATACATACACTTTCCATATTTAATCCAGAAATATCTAAATACTCTAATCCATCATTTATTTCTATACCACTTACTACTGTACCTTTATTATAAAAACTAATCTCTCTATCTTTATTTTTATAATAAAATTTTCTAAGCCCCTCTGGTAAAATAATATTTTTAAATTTCATATCTTCATCATTAACATCTTCAAATGACGTATCTATACTAACACATCCCTCTGGTACATAATAATTATGATAACATTTAGGTTTAACTAAGTTATATAATTTAACAAGTAATCCTAAAAAATCTTTTTTATCTTTAATAGTACTTGAAGAAATATTCAATATTTCTAAAAATGATGTTAAAGGTACTTCTTCTTTCATCTGATAATCTATAACTAAATGTGCTCTATAAATATTTGAACTATCATATGGATTAACCACGTAATCTTTTAAAAATTTATATAACTCTTCTTTATTGCTACTATATTTAAATAAATTAAATACAAATCTATTTTTTAAAAGAACTAAAATATTATCACTATAAAATGAATTACATATGTCAAATATTAAATTTGCTATTTCCTCTTCTTCTCCACCTTTTTCAGAAGAATGCATACTTATAAAATCGTCATAATATTCTTCCATATATTTTCTAAATATATTTACTTCTTCTTCTGGAGTATCACTTGTAACAAAATGTATTCGATCATTTTCATATATTAATCTAAACTTTTCTTTATATAAATCTTCTCTATCACTATCTTTAACTGAATAACCAAAATCTAATAAATAATTAACATATCTAATTTTTAAATCAATATAATGTAAACTAGACACACTTAATACAGATTTATTAACTTCTAATAAATTACTATAATTATATGGAATTTTTAAACTTAAAATATTACTTAATTTTTCCATATTTTCTAATGAGTATTCCTCATATTCATAATAAATTCCACAAAACATAGCAAGTTCATATAACTTTTTATAACAATTACTAGCTTTTCTATTAAATACTTCATAAAATTTATCTTTAACACCATTAAATTCACTATACTCTATATCAAAATTTAAAAGTCTATTTTTACTTCTAAAACATAATTTATTTAATTTCCATCCGATAAATGCATAACCTCTATAATTATTCTTAACACTACTATCTACTGCATTAGTAAATATTTCTTTAATAGCATCTTTATTTCTAAGTAGTCCACTTAAATAATATTCATTAAATTTAATTGTATCAAAAGTAGTTACTTGACGACTACTTTTTATTTCTAATCTTTTTAAACTACTAGATATCTCTAATGAATCAATAGTTATTTTTTTTGTATCAGATCCATAATAAAATAATTCTTCCAAATCACTATTAAAGCTTATTTGTAAACAATTTATTAAAACATATAATTTTTTTGTAATAAAACAGTCAAATATACTATCAAAAAATTCTAAATCAAAAGATTTTAACCCTTTAGGAAGTATTAACATATGTCCAATTAATAAATAGTTTTTCATTTTATCTAACAATCTCTTTTTAAAAATTAATTCAAAATTATTTGTAGGATATTTATTTGTAATTTTTTTAAGTCCATCATATAATTCAACTTCTTTTCCTTCAAACCCAAAACATCCAACAATAACTTCTTTATAAATATCACATAATTCTTTTATACCATCATCTGGTTTAATTAAATCATCTACTAAACTTAAAACTCTACAATAAGACATAAGACTTATTTCATCATACCACTCAAAATATGGAAAATTATAATTTAAAGATTTTCCTTCATTAACTGTAAAATCACAATAAAATTCCCATAATTTTAAAGGATTTTTTAAACTAAATAAAAGTCCAATAAATAAAGGATTATTTAAAACTTTATCATAGTCAAACTCTCCATTACTCTTAAGTAAATTACTAACCTGTCTAACCATTCTTTCATAATCATTTATTACAAATTTCTTTTCTGAAGTATAAGCTTTATAAGCCTCAAATCTTTTATAACTTTCTAGTATTTTTTTATTCTTATCTTTACTAAATTCTGTAAATCTTTCTTGTAATAAATATTTCATTACTTCTTTTTCTTCTTGAAATAAAGTATCACTAAGCACATCTTTATATTCATTATAAGAAACTTCAATTACTCTAAATTTATACTTTACAAGTTCATAAAAAAACTCATCATCACTAACTCTCTTATATTCTTTTATAGCCATGTATTTAGTAATTAAAAAATTTATTTCAAAAAGATTACTTTTTCTTAATTCATCATCTGCAAAAGAATCACTATCATTATCCCATAAACTATCATCATTTTTAAGTTTATTAAATCTTTCTTTTAATTTATCTAAAACATTTTTATCACTAAAAAGCTTTTTCTCAAGTTTAATTGATGAAGCAACTAAATTTTCTATACTAAATTCATCTTTAAAATCAATATAAAAAACAAATAAATACTTTTTAAGTCTTTCCCATATCTCTTTTAAATAACTATCTTTATCTTGTAATTCTTTTAAATTACTATTACTACTAGCATCTAAAAAGGAATTAATTTGTAAATGAATTGCTTTATTATTATTTTGTACATTAAATATTTGTATTTCTAATCTAGATATTTCACAGTTTATTGCATCCCTCTTTTGATTACCTAAAAAAGGATTTTTTAATACTTCATTCAAAGCTCTAATTCTTAAAAAAGATTCTTCTTCAATACTTTTTAATATCATTGAATAACCTTTTAATTTAGACAATAATAATTGAGCAAAAGTTGTATTTCTTTCTTTCATATTATTCAAAATATCTAATATATTATTAAAATATATTTCTAAACTTGCTATTATATCTATATATACTCTTACATCATCACACTCAAGTTTACTTAAATGTACACTTAAAATAGTCTTATCACTATTTAACATTTCTTTATATTCATTAACATATTGTTTTAATTTCTCTTTATTATCTTTATCACGATAAAAATTCTTATCAGGCATATTTATAAAACTTTTTAAACTAATAAGTCCAACTTCTTTAATATTACTTTGCTTACCTAAAAATAACCTCTTAAAAAAATTCATAAATCCCCCTTAAATATTAAGTATTATTCTATAATATTTTAAAAAAATGTCAATAAAAAAAGATGTATTTAAAATTTACTTCTTTAATACATCTATTTTAGTAAGTCCACCCATATAAGGCACTAAAACTTTTGGAATATTTACACTACCATCTTCATTATAATTATTTTCAATAAGAGCTATTAACCCTCTTGGAGTAGCAATAACTGTATTGTTTAAAGAACAAGGAAATTTATTACCTTCATTGCTTTTATATCTTATACCTAATCTTCTCGTTTGAGCATCACCCATAATTGAACAAGATCCAACTTCAAAATATTTCTTTTGTCTAGGACTCCATGCTTCTACATCACAAGACTTAACTTTTAAATCTGCTAAATCACCACTACAACATTCAAGTACTCTAAAAGGTATATCTAAACTATCAAAAAATTGAATACTATAATTTAATAAATTATTATACCAAGTCATACCATCTTCCATTTTACATAATACAACCATCTCCTGTTTTTCAAATTGATGTACTCTATATAGTCCTCTTTCTTCAATACCATGAGCACCCCCTTCTTTTCTAAAACAAGGAGAATAACTTGTTAATGTTAAAGGAAATTCTTCTTCTTTAATAATTTGTCCAATAAATTTACCCATCATAGAATGTTCAGATGTACCAATTAAATATAAATCTTCTCCTTCAATTTTATACATCATTTCTTCCATTTCATTAAAACTCATAACCCCATTTACGACACTACTTCTAATCATAAAAGGAGGAACAAAATATGTAAAACCTTTATCTATCATAAAATCTCTTGCATAACTTAAAAGTGCTGAATGTAATCTTGCAATATTACCTTTTAAATAATAAAAACCTTCACCACTAGTTCTACCAGCAGACTCTTTATCAAGCCCATCAAGAGCATTTATAATATCAGCATGATATGGTACTTCATAATTTCTATCAATTATTTTTCCGTATTTTTTAACCTCAACATTTTCACTATCATCTTTACCAATTGGTACACTTTCATCAATTATATTAGGAATAACTAGCATTATCTTTCTGATTTCTTCTTGTAATCTTTCTTGAGTATCTAAAAGTTCTGGTATTTCTTTAGATATATTACCTATTTGTTCTTTTATCTTTGTAACTTCTTCTTTCTTACCACCCTTTATAAGAACTCCAATTTCACTACTTAATTTATTTTTTAAAGCAAGTAAGTTATCACTTTTAGTTTTAGCATCACGATATTTAATATCTAAATCATATACTTTATCTACTAATTCTAACTTTTATTCTTGAAACTTTTTCTTAATATTCTCTTTAACCAATTCTCTATTTTCTCTTATTAATTTAATATCTATCATTTCTATCATCCTTTCTTAAAAAAACCACAGAAAACTCCCTAAGGAGCAATTCTGCGGTACCATCCTTTATATTACTCTGTGTTTTAACGGTTCAACCGGTATTTATTAATACACTCAGAAAGTAGATTCATTAATTTCCAATTATTAGTTTACACCATCCACTAACTCTCTATAAAAAATCGAATTAATTACTTATCTTTCTTCTTTGCTTTACAAATAAATTATACAAAACAATTTTATTTTATACAACTATTATTTGAATCTATTCATTTGTTGCATTACTTGTTTTACTTGCTTTTGACTAGGTTTTCTTCCCATCCCACTCATCATTGCTTCAATCATTTTTTCATTTATTGGAGGATTCTTAGTTAAAAACTTTTTCATAACCATTCTAGATATTAAAAATCCTAAAATAACTCCAATAATTAAGCCACCTACTAAATATAAAATATTTTCTAACATTTTTTCACTTTTCCTTTCTTATCTTCTTTAAGTAAATCTCTTATTTCTTCTAAAAGAATCTCTTCATTACTTTTAGTAGCTACTGCTATTTTCTCTTCTTCTTTTTTATCTTTCTTTTCTAACTTTTGTATATCCTCTGTAATTTTATTAACAAATTTTACAATTATGAATAAACATATTGAAATAATCAAAAAATCAATTACAGATTGTATAAAAGCTCCATACATTATTTTAGCACTTCCTACTTTAATAGATAAATTACTAAAATCTCTTCCTCCAACAATAATTCCAATAATTGGAGTAAATATATTATTAACTAGGGATGTAACAATACTTGAAAAAGCTCCTCCAATAATAACACCAACAGCTAAATCAAGAACATTACCTCTAGAAATAAACTTTTTAAATTCTTTTATCATATCATCACCACCTACCCATATTTTATAATAAAAGCCCTTGTTTTTCAACAAATTATCATAAGAAAAGACTCTTAAAGAGTCTATTCTAAAATAAATGGATTTGATGAAGTACCATTTCCAACACCACTATAATCAACATCAGTTGATAAATAGAACACCGGTCTTACACTAAACTTAAAGTCATATGAATATGCACCATCTCTACCATATTCTTCGGTTGAATAAATCATACCTGCTGAATTAGTACCGTATCTATACCTAGACATAGTCCATTCATTGTTTGATGATGCTGGTATCCAAGAATCTTTACAATATGGATGTTCCATACAATCAAAAGTACCATTAGCAATATGAGAATAAAATATATCAGATCTATACATAAGTCCTATTTGTGATGTACCACTAGTTATCGAAGACATTTCACTTTTAGCAACTAAAGCACCAGTTTCACGATTACCAGCAGTTGAAGTTATAACTCCATTATACCATTTTACATATGATATTAAATCACCCCAACCACTTGGTATTATTCTTGATTTATTAGTAACATTTAAATATGTAAATAATGTACTTTGATCCCAAGTTATATCAGCACCTTTTACATTATGCCATTCAACAGCATTTGCAAAAACACTATTTCTAATAACTTTTAATTGATAACTCTTTAAACCTAATTTTGTATTTGTAGTACTTCCATCAGTTATTCCAATAATTCTATATTTAGTATTTGTAGTACAAGTTCCTAAACATACATAATTGTTAGAAGTTTTTAAAAATCTATAAAGTCCATTTCTAGCAGTACTCTCAAGTCCAGTGGGACCATAATTTTTAATATATTCACCAGCTGGATTTTTTTTCTTTAATGTTATTGAACAAGTTTTATCACTAGTAATATTACTAATTGTATAAGTTGATCCTGATAACGTTCCACCACATCCATCTGATATAATTTTTAATTTATAACCATTAATTGGATTAATAGTAAATTGAGCACTTTTACCACTTTGAACTAAAACAGGATTTGTACTTGTAGTAGTACCATTTACTATATTAAGTTTAACTGTATAACCGCTTATTACACCACTAACACTTAAAGTAGTATTACTACTTGGTGTATAACTACTTCCACTTGCATATGTTTTACCATTACCATTCCAAGTAGTTTCAATAGTATAACCAGCATTAGCACTAGGTGTAGGAAGCAAGAACGAATATCCTTTCATAGTGATAACATAACTAGGTGTTACAACACCATTTGTAACACTAAAACTAGTTCTAAAAAATTCTTCATTTACTGTGGTTATTTCTCCATAAGCATCAATAACTGAAAAATAATATTTTCCTTCTTCACTAACTGTTTTTGTAGTATTTACTTCATTATTAGATACTTTAGTATAACTAACATTATTACTACTTGGATCAATTTTACCAAAATAATAACTATCTATACCATCTACATCACTAGCTTTTAATGTAACAGTTTGACTAGTAGAAACCAAATTAGTACTTTGGATTAATAAATCACTAACATTATTTTTATCAAAATATAAATAACAATATAAAGTTGTTTCTGTATAAACAATTACTTTTCCATTTACAAACTTCATTTTTGCATCGACTACTTCATCATTTTGATTAACACACTTAGAATTATTTAAACTAAGTATATAACCACTTTTAGGTATACCCTCACTTTGAGTATACTTTCCATCATCGCCCATAATCATAATTGCTAAAGAATTATTACTATTATTAACTACATACTTAGAAGTACTATTAGAAGTACTATTTTTTAAACTCCAAAAATTTTTATATGTTAAAAATATAAATAAAAAAACAAAAGTAGCTAAAAATAACATTTTTCTTTTCATGTTCACCTCTATTATCATTATTCTACCCTACTAAAAGTATAATATAATAACTAATTCTAATCAACAAAAAAAGCAATAATTATTAAATTAATCCATTGCTCTTTTAAACATTTTTTCTAAATCATAAATACTAAACTTAATAATTGTAGGTCTTCCATGTGGACAATTATAAGGTTGATCACACTTAACTAAATTCTTAAGTAATCCCTCAATTTCTAACATCGAAATATGCTCATTAGCTTTTATAGCCATTTTACATGCTAAAGTTATTGCAACATTTTCTCTAAATTTTATTGAATCAAACTTACCCTCCATAGTAATAATTAAATCAATTATTTTTCTTATTGATGCCTCTTCTATCCCAGATCTAAGCCAAGTTGGATGATGAGTAACTTGAATAGTATTTATACCAAATTCATTATATTTAAATCCCATATCTGTAAATATTTTACTATTTTCTTTAAATTTAATATATTCACTATGACTAAATTCAATATTTATTGGTATTAATAATCCTGTAATATGTACCTCACTTTCAATAAGATTTTTTAAATAATGTTCATAATTAACTCTTTCTTGTGCAGCATGTTGATCAAGTAAATAAATTCCTTCATCATTTTCACAAACAATATAAGTTCCTAAACAAAGACCAACAGGATATAAAACCAAATTCTTAAATTCTTCATTTTTAACAGCATCTTCTTTATTAGATTCACCAAAATCCATAGTAAATTGATGACTCTCTTCTTTTTTATACTCTAAATCACTTACATCTACAAAATTATCTTTGCTATCATCTTCTTTTTTTAACCCATCTGGAATAAGTAAAGAATCATATAATCTTTTTTTGATAGTATTATATATTAAATCATACAATACATTCATCTTACTTAACTTAACATCTTGTTTAGTTGGATGAATATTTACATCAACAAGTGTAGGATCAACATAAATATTAAGAACTACAACCGGATATTTTCCATCAGGTTTATAAGTATAATAAGCATCATTTATTGCTCTATTAATTTCACTATTTCTAACTAATCTTCCATTAATAAATGTAATTAAATGATTTTTATTAGACTTAAGAACTTCTGGTTTAGAAATAAAACCATCAATTACAAAATCATCACTTGTAGCATTTATATTAAGCATATTACTAGATATTTGCATTCCATATACTTCATGAATACATTTAAGTAAATTATTACTTCCTGTTGTTTTTAATATTTCTTTACCATTATTACTTAAAGAAAAAGAAATATTAGGATGTGATAATGAAATTCTTTCCACAAAATAAACTACCATAGATAACTCTGAAGTTTCCCCTTTTAAGTATTTAAGTCTTGCTGGTGTATTATAAAATAGATTAGTAATAGTTATTTTAGTACCAATTCTACTATTAGATAATCCAGTTTCAATTAAATTACCTCCCTTAATATGAACCATTGTACCAACTTCATTCATACAAGTTTCTAAATATACTTCTGAAACACTACAAATAGAAGGTAAAGCCTCACCTCTAAAACCAAGTGTATCTATAAAAAACAAATCATCATCTTTATAAATCTTACTTGTAGCATGTCTTTGAAATGCAAGTTTAGCATCTTCTTCATCCATTCCTTTACCATCATCTATAACAGTAATTTCTTCAAGTCCACCTTTTACTAAAATAATTTTTATATTTTTACTATTTGCATCAATTGAATTTTCTACTAATTCTTTAACTACTGAAGAACATTTTTCAACAACTTCACCAGCAGCTATTTTATTAGCTAAATTTTCACTCATTACTTTTATAACACTCATATTATCCCTACTTTATAATTGAATCTCTAATACCTAATTCTTTATTACTACTTATACTAAATCCATTTTTAACAAATATAAATCCATTATCTAATTCAATATCTTGTTTATCTTTTATGCTATATTTATATTTAAATTCATCTTTTTTCTTTTTACTAATGACTTTAACATTTTCATCTAAAAATAAAGTAATATTACCATTTCCATTAATAATAACATCTTCAATAATAAGATTATAATCACTTTTTAATACTTTAGTTATAACTTTTATATCTGTAATATTTTTCTTATTAGTATTTATACCAAACCCAGGACTATCATATATTACATAATCCATATATTTTAATTTAATAAAATCAAGTGTAGTATTACTATACTTACTAGTAGTTAAATTACTATCTATTAATTTATTAATAAGTGTACTTTTACCACTTGAAGTTTCTCCACATATAATAACATTTTTCTCTTCTTCTATAAAATCAATTAACTTATTTAAATTATATTTAAGTTTAGCACTTATAAAAAAAACATCATCATATAAATCAAAACTATTTTTAATATTTTCTTCAATATGTTGAAGTTTAATATTATTAGGTATTAAATCACACTTATTAATAACAAGTATTTTTTTATTTTTAATCTTTTTAAAAATCTTTATTACTTCAGTATTTAAACTTAAAAAATCACTAATAAAAATAGTACTTTTATTTAAATTATTTATTTTTTCTAAAATATCATCATTATTAAAATTATCTATTTTTCTTTCTTCATTATAATGAATTGTTTTAAAACATCTTTCACAATATAAATTATCTAATTTTTTAGTATATCCTAATTTATCTTTAAATTTATCTTGTAATTTTATTCCACAACCTACACATTTACTCATAATACTCCCCCTTAAATAAAACTCCTTTTTTATTTAATTTTTTAATAATTATTTTTTCAAAAGATCTAATAATTTTAGTATGCATTGGTTCATCTTCACTTACTGAATTAACATATATAGTAGTAAAACCCATTCTATTACCACCATAAATATCTGCGATTAACTCATCTCCCACTAAAACAATTTCAGTATCTTTAAATCCGTATAAAGTCATAATTTTTTTAAACTTTTTCTTACTTGGTTTCATTGACCTATAAGCAGAATCAACATTTAATTTTTCTTTAAAAGGCCTAACTCTATTTTTACTACTATTTGATACTATAATTACTTTAAAATCTTTTTCTAACGATTTAATTAATTCTAATAACTTAGTACTAGGATAATTAACATTATAACTAACTAAAGTATTATTTAAATCAAATATTATACATTTAATACCACTTTTCTTTAATTTTTTATAATTAATTGTATATATACTTTGAAAATACATATCTGGTACAAAAATATCCACTATATCACTCCTTTAAAATATTCCAACTACATCTCCATTTGGTAAAATATCTATATTTTCACTATTAGGTTTCTTAGGAAGACCTGGCATAGCAATAATATTACCACACATAACAACAATAAATTCTGCTCCATTATTTATATAAATATCTTTAACGTGTATATTAAATTTATCATGTAATACTAAATTTTTAGCATCATCACTTAAAGAATATTGTGTCTTTGAAATACATATTGGATATTTATCTAATTTTAATTTTTTTATTTCTTCTAAAGTTTTTCTAGCTTCTAAACTAAACTCTACAAGAAAAGCACCATATACTTTTTGACACACCTTTTTTATTTTTAATTCTATATCATCACTATCACTATATACATAATTAAATCTATCTACTTCATCTTCATTCAAAATATTAATTAACTTTTTAGCAATATCAAGTGCCCCTTCTCCTCCATCGTGAAACGAAGTTACTAAACTATATAGAATATTATTCTTACTTAATTCATTTTCCAAACATTCTATTTCCGTAAGTGTATCTGTATCATACTTATTAATAGCCACCACTACATTCAATCCAAACACATTTTTTATAGTATTTACATGATGGTATAAATTATTAAGTCCAACTTTTAAAGCATCAACATTTTCTTTAAGAATATCTTCTTTTAATACTCCACCATGATATTTTAATGCTTTAATAGTTGCAACTAAAACTACAACATCTGGATGCTTTCCTAAACTTCTACATTTGATATCTAAAAATTTTTCACAACCCAAATCAGCTCCAAAACCAGCTTCAGTTACTACATAATCACCAAGTTTTAAAGCCATATTAGTAGCAATTATACTATTTGATCCATGGGCAATATTTGCAAAAGGACCTCCATGAACAAGTGCAGGTGTTTCCTCTAAGGTTTGAACTAAATTAGGTTTTATCGCATCTTTCAAAAGTACAGTAAGTGCTCCTTCTGCTTTTAAATCTCTTGCATATATTGGCCTGTCTTCATTGTAACCCACTATAATATTACCAATTCTTCTTCTTAAATCAAAAATATCTTTAGATAAGCATAAAATTGCCATAATTTCACTTGCTACAGTTATTTTAAATTCATCACTTCTTGGATTATTATTTAAAGAAACTTCTATATTTCTAAGTGCTCTATCATTTATATCTAATGATCTTGTCCATACTACTTTAGTAAAATGTAATTCATTACCAAAATAAATATGATTATCAATAATAGCAGAAAGCAAATTATTTGCTGCCGTTATTGCATGAATATCACCAGTAAAATGTAAATTAATATCTTCCATTGGTACTATTTGTGAATAACCTCCACCAGTTGCTCCTCCTTTAATTCCAAAAACAGGGCCTAAGGAAGGTTCTCTAAGTGCCAAAATTGATTTTTTATGAAGCCTTCTAAGTGCATCAGCAATAGATATAGAAATGGTAGTTTTTCCTTCTCCTAAAGGCGTTGGATTAATTGCAGTTACTAAAATTAACTTACCATCTTTTTTATCTTCATAATTTTTTATAATATTATTATTTATTTTTCCAATATAATTTCCATAATGATAAATATCTTCTTCTCTAATTCCAAGTTCTTCTGAAATTAAGGAAATATTTTTTAATTTAATACTTCTTGCTATTTCTATATCCTTCATAATAATTCCTTTCTAAAATAAACTAAGTTGAGCAGACACTGGCATATCTTTAAATACTCCAAGCATCTTTAATTTTTCCATAGTAGTTTGATTAACTTTGCCTCTATTTTGAAAATCTTCTATACAATAAAAGGCTTTTTTATCTCTTTCTTGAACAATATTATTTGCAACTGCATCTCCAAGACCATCCAAAGACATAAATGGAGATATTAAAGTAATTCCATCATCTGCAATAACATAATTTTTTGCTTGACTCTTCTCTATATCAATATTTCCAAACTTAAATCCTCTAGCAGTAGCCTCAAGTGCTAAATGAAGTGTTTCAAGTATACTTGTTTCTTTAGCAGTTGCTTCATAACCTTTTCCAATTATTTCATTAATTCTAGCTTTTATTCCATCATACCCTTTAATCATTGACTCTAAATCAAAATCTGAAAATCTTGTACTAAAGTATGAAGCATAATATTCAGCAGGATAATGAACTTTAAACCAAGCAATTCTAAATGCACTCATAACATAAGCTGCAGCATGTGCCTTTGGAAACATATACTTAATTTTTTGACAAGAATCAATATACCACTCAGGTATTCCAGCATCTTCCATAGTTTGTTTATGTTTTAACCATCCCTCTGGATCTTTACTGGCTTTTCCTTTACGTACAAACTCCATTATTTTAAATGCTTTTATAGGTTCCATTCCAGCTTGCATTAAAAAAACCATTATATCATCACGACATCCAATAACTTCTTTAAAAGGTACTACACCTTTTTTAATAAGTTCTTGTGCATTTCCAAGCCAAACATCAGTACCATGAGATAAACCAGAAATTTTAATGAGTTCACCAAAAGTAGTTGGTTTAGTATCTCTAAGCATTCCAATAGTAAATGCAGTACCAAACTCAGGTACACCTAAAGTACCAGTATCATTCATTATTTGTTCTTTAGTAACTCCAAGTGGTTCAGGCGATAAGAAAAGACCCATTGTTTCTTTATCATCAAAAGGTACAGTTTTAACATCTATACCAGTTAAATCTTGTAACATTCTAAGTTGAGTTGGATCAGTATGTCCTAAAATATCTAACTTTAATACATCTTGATCAATTGCATGGTAATCAAAATGAGTAGTTCTCCATGCAGCATCAACATCTTCAGCAGGATACTGATAAGGTGTAAAATCAAATACATCCATATAATTTGGAATAACTACTATACCACCTGGATGTTGTCCAGTTGTTCTCTTAACACCAACACACCCTTGTGCAAGTCTTTCAACCTCAATTCCTCTCATAATAATATTATTTTCTTCACAATAACCTCTAACAAAACCATAAGCTGTTTTCTCTGCTACTGTACCAATTGTACCAGCTCTATAAACATTATCCTCACCAAATAATACTTTAGTATATTCATGTGCAGCAGCTTGATTTAAATCTGAAAAATTCAAATCTATATCTGGTACTTTATCTGCATTAAATCCTAAGAAAGTTGCAAAGGGCATATCTTCTCCATCTTTTATCATTTTAGCACCACATTTAGGGCAATCTTTATCTGGCAAATCAAATCCAATACCATATTTAACTGCTAAAGGTTCTCCATTTTCATCATTAAATATACTATGTTTACAATTTGGACAACGATAATGTGATGGTAAAGGATTAACCTCAGTAATACCCATCATAGTAGCAACAAACGATGAACCAACTGAACCTCTTGAACCAACTAAAAATCCATCATCATTACTTTTCTTAACAAGTTTTTGGGCAATCAAATAAATTACATCAAATCCTCCACCAATAATACCTTTTAACTCTTGTTCAATTCTTTCTCTAATATTATCAGGTAACTCTTCTCCATACCATTCTTTAGCTCTTGTATATACCATATCTTCAACTATTTCCTTAGAATTCTCAATTCTAGGAGAAAAAGGTACTCCACCAGTTTCAATTATTACCTCTACAATTTCACACATATCTGCTATTTTATTTGGATTAGTAACAATAATTTCTTTTCTTAAATCTTCATCTAAAAACGAAAATGCACTAAACATCTCTTCAGTAGTATAAAAATGCATATCAGGTACTTTTATACCTCTTCTATTTAAAGGATGCAACTTACCATTAAACTTTTGATTAATTATAATATCTCTATATATTTTATCTTCTTTCTTTAAATGATGAACATCTCCAGTTGCACAAACCATAACTCCAGCTTCTTTAGCAACTTTTATTATTCTTTTAATATGAGTTAAAATATCGGCCATACTTTTAAGTGGACTATAATCATCATTAATTAAATGAGAATACACCTCAGGTGGTTGAACTTCTATATAATCATAATATTGCATCATTTTAGCAAGTTCTTCATCTTCTTTTGTATATGTTGCTTCAAATATTTCTCCATTTACACATCCACTTCCAAAAAGTAAACCATCTCTATGACGACTTAACTCATCTTTTGGAAGTTTAGTTTGATCACCTTTAAACAAATATTTTGTGTTAGCATAACTAATTATTTTAAATAAATTTTTTAAACCAACTTTATTCTTTACTAAAACAGACATATGAAAAGGTCTAGAAAACTTAATTAATTCTTCTTGATTAATTGAATTATATAATTTAGTAGTAGTTTCAATATTTCTATTAAATAAAGTCCTACACATTTTATAAAATCCAATCGCAGTTCCTTCACTATCATAATCTCCTCTATGGTGACTATCTTCATCCCAAGGTACTTCCAAATTTTTAACAAGTGTAGATAATTTATGATTTTTCCATTCAGGATATAACATTCTTGCCATACTCATAGTATCTATAACAGTATTTTGTAATTCACCCAAATCATATCTTTGCATTGTAGCATTAATAAATCCAATATCAAAAGATGCATTATGTGCCACCATTGGTAAATCTCCAACAAAACTTAAAAATCTCTTTAATGCATTTTCTTCATTATCTTTATCTTCTAACATTTCATCAGTAATATTAGTTAACATTATAATTTTTTCAGATAACTTTCTTCCAGGATTAATAAGTTCATCAAATCTTTCTAATACTTCTCCATTTTTTATCTTAACTGCACCAATTTCAATAAGTCTATCATACTTTGGAGTAAGTCCAGTAGTTTCAGTATCGAATACAACATACTCTTGATCAAGTAAATCATATTCTTTTAAATTATAAATTAAATCTACATCATTATTTATAATACTCATCTCAGCACCATAAATAACTTTAAATTTATCTTCTTCATTTTCTATACCACTATTAATATCACATACAGCATGATATAAATCAGGATAAGCTTGTAAACAATTATGATCAGTTACTGCAACAGCCTTATGACCTAAACTTCTTGCAAATTTAACTAAATTCTTAGCATCAATAACACCATCCATAGCACTCATCATAGTATGTGTATGTAATTCAACTCTTTTTTCTAAAGCATTATCAACAGGAGGTATATCTTTACTCTTAATATTTTCAATAGATTTTCCAATTAATAGCATTTGTTTACTATAACTATCCATCTCAATATTACCAACAATTCTATACCATTTTCCTACTTTAATACCTTTTTTTATTTGATTATATTCATCTTCTCTAAATCTTACAAATTTAACCAAAAAACTATCAGTTTTATCACTTACCTTTAAATTAAAAATATAAGCAGTACCTTTTTGACCTTTTCTAACTGAATCATCTATTCCAAAAATAAATCCTTCAATTATAACATTTTTAGCCTCTCCCATAATATTTTTAATTAATGTAATATCACCATCTTTATGATACCCAAAAACCATCGGACTATCTTCTTTTTTAACTTCAGTAACAATCCCTTTTTTAGCATCTTCCATCTCTTTTTTTAATTCATTTTTAATTTCTTCATTAATAATTATATCTATTCCATAAATACCTAAACCATAATTTTTTAAAGTAATTTTTATAAGTTCAATATAATTTTTCAAAGTTTTCTCTTCAACACTACTACCAACTTCTAAAATTATTTTATCCTCTGTTACTTCTTTTAAAGAATTAGACAAAAATGAAAGCGATGGATGTTCAAAAATTATTCCCTCAATTATTTTACTAACATAAGAAAAAACATCTTCTTTTAAAATATTTTTATAAACAAGATCTATATAACACTTATCTTTACCATTAATTCCTTTCTTGCCACACATAAAAAGTTCAGTTATAATATCATAAGAAATAACTTTATCGATTTCTAAATAAACATTATATACTTTAGTTTCTCTATTATATACAACTTTGAGTATTTTACTATTTGAAAATTCATCTCGATAAGGAAAATTTATACTATTAAAAAATCTCTCTAATTCACCCATGTTGAACTACTCCTTTACTACATTATTAACAACTACACTAACTTTGTCAAACCTTTTTGACACAGTTCCATATATTTTAACTAAATCCCCTTTTTTAATATCTTTAAATAAATTATAAACTCTAGGAAAAACAACAAAATCAGCTTCTCCAGTTTCATCACTACCAAGTAAAAATGCCATTTCATCACCTTTTTTAGTTTTTAAATATCTTATAAATTCAATTAATACTCCAATATTTATTCTTTCAAATAAATGTTTATTCAAATCATTAATCTTAACAAATTCACTACCATTATATTTACTAGCAGGATGATTACTTACATAAAATCCATAACAATTAAGTTCATTTTGTCTAAGTATTTCTTTATCAAAAGAATCATAATATATAATTTCAGGTTTATAAGCACCTTCGCCTAAATCACTACTTAACTCGCCATAATTAATTAAAGCATCTAAATTATTAAGTAATGTATTTGTATTAATTTTAAACTCACTAAATAAAAGAGCATTTATAAATAGTTCATAATCACTTCTATTCATAAATTTATATGTTCTTCTAAAAACATCATATATATCAGTAAATTTACCATTTCTTCTCTCTTTTAAAACGTCTTCAATTAAATCCTTTCTTAAATTCTTTATCATTTTAAAAGGTAATATTATTTTACCATCAATATAATTAAACTCTTCTTTAGAATAATTAATACTTACAGGATATATTTTCGCACCATTTTTCTTTAAATCACTTAAATAAGCCTTTACTTTTTCAATATTACCTAAAGAATTATTCAAAAGTTCAAACATAAATAAATTGTGATAATGTACTTTTAAATAAGCCATAGCATAGCTAATATAAGCATAACTTACTGAATGTGCTTTATTAAATCCATAGGATGCAAAAGACAATATATGATCAAATATATCTTCACTTAACTTTTCATCATAACCATTAAGAACACTTCTTTTTATAAAATTATCTTTTTCTTTTAAAATAATATCCATCTTTTTCTTAGACATCGCTCTTCTTATATTATCTGCTTGAGCATATGTAAATTTAGCCATTTTAACTAAAATACTAATTACTTGTTCTTGATAAACAATAACTCCATAAGTTTCTTTTAAAATATCTTTTAATGATTCATGATAATAAGTTATTGCTTCTTGTCTATTTTTTCTTTTAATATATGTTTCAAGTTCTTTAGAAGGCCCAGGTCTAACAAGTGCAATACTTGCTACTAATTCATTAAAATTTCTTGGTCTATATTTTTTTAACATACTCTTAAAAGTAGCAGTTTCAAACTGAAATATTCCATCTGTATCACTTTCTTTAAAAAGTTTATATACCTCTTCATCTTCTAAAGGAATTTTATTTATATTAAAACCTGGTATTTTAGTAATAATATTATTAATAATACTAAGATTTTTCAAAGATAAAAAGTCCATTTTTAAAAGTCCCATATCTTCTAAAAATTCCATTTGAATACCACTTAAATAAGTATTACCATTTTTATACATTGGAATAATTTCATCAAGAGGTCTATCTCCTATAACTATGCCAGCAGCATGTGTACTAATATTCTTTTTAAGATTTTCTAACTTCATACTTATTTCATAAACTTTTTTTAACTCTTCATAACTATTTATATATAATAAAACATTCTTATTATTTAAATTATCTTTTAAGCTTTTATCTCTATCAATTTCTTTCAAAAACTTTTCAAGTAATATATTATCAATTTTAAGTATTCTAGAAACTTCTCTAAGCACCAATTTAGTTCTAAAAGTAGAATAAGTCATACCACCAGAAACGTTACTAAAACCATATTTATTTTTTACATAATTAATAACTTCTTCTCTTCTAGTATTATCAAAATCTATATCAATATCTGGCATACTTACTCTTTCATAATTAAGAAATCTTTCAAAAAGCAAATTATATTTTATTGGATCTATATCAGTTATACCAATAACATAACTAACTAAAGAACCTGCTGCACTACCTCTTCCAGGTCCTACTAATATTTTATTCTTTTTAGCATATAAAACATAATCATATACTATTAAGAAGTAGTCAACAAATCTCATCTTATTTATAACATTAAGTTCATAATTAAGCCTATCTTCATATACATTATCTATATTACCATTAAGTCTTTTACTAAGTCCTTTATATGCCAAATTTTTTAAAAAATCAAATGAATCAACATCTGCTTTATATTTAGGAATATATCTTTCATTAAAAGGAATAACTAAGTTAAATAAGGATGCAAAATACTTAGTAGAATCTTGAAATTCTAGATTATCTATATCTATATAATAATCATTATCATATTTATCTATTTTTGTATCACTTATCATTTCTAAATACTTCAAATACTTTAAATCTTCTTTACTAAAAGATCTAACTAAATTCATATAAACAACATTTTTAGTAATCATTATTGCATTCTTATATTCAAAAGTATCTTTAAAACTAATAAAAACATATTTAACCTGAAATATATTATATAAATTTTTTGACTCAAATGGTACTACCACTACAACATCATTATCTATAATTTTTAAAACTTCTTCTTTTAATATTTCTCTTTCACACAGTATCGTATTAATTTTTAATAATTTTTTATATCCCTCATAATTTTTAGCATATAAAGAAATTTCTTCTCCATCAATTTTTAGTCTAAGACCAATAATTGGTTTAATATTATTTTTAACCGCAGTTTTATAAAATTCAACTGCACCAAACAGATTAGTATCACAAATACCACAAGTATCAATTTTTTTATCTACACAAAAAGAAATTAATGTACTAACTTTAATTAAACTTTGTAATAATGAAAAATCAGTTGTAACTTTAAGTGGTAAAATCATGAAAACCTCCTAAAAATATTATAGCACATGTAACTAGTTTTTGCTTTATTTTAATAGTGTTTTTATAAACAAAATAAAATCAAATAGAGTTGACAACAAAAGGAATATATGATAATCTTTTTAAGAGAAAAAGGAGGCTTTACAATGGCGAAAAAAGTAACAACAAAAAAACCTTTAACTGGTAATTTAAGAAGTCATGCTTTAAATGCTACAAAAATGACTCAAAAGCCAAATTTACAAAAGAAAACAATAAATGGTAAAAAAGTAATTATTAGTGCAAGAGAAGCTAAAAAATTAAAATAATAAATTAATCTGTTTGACAGATTTTTTTATTAAAAAAAGGTTTAGAATTTAATTTCTAAGCCTTTTATTTATTTAATGAATCTAAAATATTTTTAAACATCTCTTCATTCCATATATTTATTCCAAGTTTTTTAGCTTTATCATACTTACTACCAGGATTTTCACCAAGTATTAATACATCAGTTTTACTACTAACAGATTCACTAAAATCTCCATCATATTTTTGAATCAAATCTTTAATTTCATCTCTTGTCATAAAAGATATTGTACCGGTCATAACAAATTTCTTTCCAGTTATAAATTCATTAATATACTTTTCTTCTCCAATATATTTCATATTAACATCATTCATTTTAAGTCTATATATCAAATCTTTATGAGTTTGAAAATAATTATATACAGATTCTGCAATAATACTTCCAATATCTTTAATAAGAGTAAGTTCTGAAACAGAAGCATTCATTAAATTATCTATATTTTCATAATTACTAGCAAGTATTTTAGCAGTTTTACTACCAACATTACTAATACCAAGTCCAAATAAAAGCCTCTCTAAACTATTATTCTTACTATTATTTATAGCTTCAATCATATTATTAAATGATTTTAAACCAAAGCCTTCAAGTAAAAGTATCTCTTCTTTATGACTTTCAAGTTTATAAAAATCATCTACTTCTTTGATAAATCCCTCATTATAAAAGTCCTCAATAATTTCACTACCAAGACCATCAATATTCATAGCATTTCTAGATGCAAAATGTATTAAAGATTCAATATTTCTAGCAGGACATAACACATTCATACAATAATAATCAACTTGTCCATCTTTTTTTTCTAAAACACTTCCACATATTGGACAATTCTTAATCATTACAAAAGGTTTTTCAGTACCATTTCTTCTTTCTTTTATTGCGCCTTCAACTTCAGGAATAACATCACCAGCCTTATGAATCATAACAGTATCTCCAATCATAAGCCCTAAATTATTTACAAAATCTTCATTATGAAGTGTTGCTCTTGCAATAGTAGAACCCATAACTAAAACTGGTTCAAGTACAGCATTAGGAGTAATTTGCCCAGTTCTTCCAACAGTAAATATAATATCAGTCAACTTAGTAAGCACATCATTATGTGGAAATTTATAAGCAGTAGCCCACTTTGGATACTTTGCAGTAAATCCTAATTTATTTTGATCCTCTATACTATTAACTTTTATTACAATACCATCAATTTCATAAGGTAAACTTTCCCTTTTCTTAGTATATTCTTCTATAAAACTCCAAACTTCATCAATATTATTACATATTTTAAAACTAGGATTAACTTTAAAACCAAGACTCTTCATAAACATTAAAGCATCACTATGTTTTGTAATACCATAATCAAGTGGATTGGGTAAATGATATATCCAATTATTTAAATTTCTTTTAGCAGTTATTTTTGAATCTAATTGTCTAATACTACCAGCTGCAGCATTTCTTACATTTTGTAAAAGTGATAAATTTCGTCTACTTCTTTCTTCATTTATTTTTTTAAGAGTTTCCTTTTCCATATAAATTTCCCCTCTTACTTCAATAGTAATAGGTTTATTTAATTTAAGTGGTATAACTTTTATTGTTTTAACATTATTTGTTATATCTTCACCAGTAACTCCATCACCTCTAGTAGCACCACTAACTAAAACTCCATCTTCATATCTTAAAGAAACACTTAAACCATCTATTTTAAGTTCACAAACATAAGTAGGATTAATACCTGCTTTTTTTATTCTACTATCAAAATCTCTAATTTCATCTTCATTAAATACATTACCTAAACTAAGCATTGGTATTTTATGAGTAATTTTATTAAATTTATCAAGTACTTTTCCTCCCACTCTTTTAGTAGGAGATTCTTCTAAAACATATTCTGGATATTTTTCTTCTAATGTAACAAGTTCTCTTAAATACTTGTCATACTCTTGATCTGTAATAGTAGGATTATCAAGTACATGATAATTATAATTAGCTTCATTTAAAATCTTAACTAACTCTTCTATTCTCTCTTTCATTGTGTTCTCCTCAAACTAATATCTTTAATTACCAAAGTTTACTATCATATATACCTTTGTTAATTTCTTCTTGAATTCCCTCTTTTAATAATTCCAAATCTTCTTTATAAGTCATTCCTAAATAATTACTACTAGTTTTAATAACTCTTACTGGAATACCATTTTCTTTAGCACTATCCATAACAGAATTAGGTAATAAATATTCATAAGTATTTAAATCATCTGCTTTTTTAAAATCTTTTACCATATTATCTTTTATATAACGAATAACGTTAGGTGTTAAACAAAATAAATTCATTGAAACAGGATAGTTTAACGGTACTCTAAATTCACTACTTCCATCAAGTGGCTTACATAAAGCCTCTCCATTATCTTTTGTACAAGAACTCTCTTTTAAAGATTCTAACACACCGTCCTTTTCAAAGATAACACCTCTTTTTACAGAACCATTAACTGTTAATGTTTTACCAAGTTCATATGCTATAATTGCATATTCAAAATCATTACAATTTCTTAAAAATTCAGCTGCTTTTATATAAGCATCTCTTCCATAAAAATCATCTGCATTTATAGTAGCAAAATTTTCATTAATTACTTCTCTTGCAGAATATATTGCATGTGAAGTACCAAGAGGTTTTACTCTAGTTGAAGGTATTAAACCCTTTAATCCTTCTTCAACATCATCTATCTTTTGAAAAGCATATTCTACTTTTATCTTCCCGTCAATTCTCTTACCAATAGTTTCTTTAAATATATCATAATTTTCTTCTTTAATTACAAATACTACTTTAGTAAATCCAGCATATATAGCATCTTTTATAGAATAATCTATAATAAACTCTCCATTAGGACCAACTGGCTCTATTTGTTTAAGTCCTCCAAATCTACTACCCATTCCAGCAGCAAGTACTAATAATGTTAAATCTTTTTCCATAATCATCTTCCTTTCTTTAAACCAGTATAATTTTTCAAAAACTTTTTAACACCAAATCTTTTATCAAATGCAACAGTAACAAATCTATCATCTACGGATACTACTACACCTCTTCCAAATGACAAATGATTTACTACATCACCTACATTATATAATGTATCAGTATCACTATACAATACTTCTTTCTTAAATACTTTTTCTTCTACTACATTACTTTCTATATAATCTTTATTAATTTCATTTATAAATCTAGAAGCAGGATAATTAATTTCTTTTCCATATAACATTCTTCTTTTAGCATTAGTTAAATAAAGTCTTTCTTTAGCCCTTGTAATACCTACATAGCAAAGTCTTCTTTCTTCCTCAATCCCATTTTCTTCTTCAAAAGAATTAGCATGAGGCATAATACCTTCTTCCATTCCAACCATAAATACTACTCTAAACTCTAAACCCTTTGCAGAATGCAGTGTCATAAGTGTTATAGCATCATCATCTTCTTCATAATCAGCTTTATCAGCAATCAAACTAATATTATCTAAAAAATCTTCTAAATTAACACTACCAGTAGTATTTTGAAAATTCTCAGTAATACTTCTAAATTCCATTAAATTCTCAAGCCTTATACTATTTTCTAACGTATCAATACTTTCAAGTTCACTCTTATATCCAGTTTTATCTAAAACTTCATCAATAAGTTCAGTTAAAGAAACATTCTCTTTTATTTTAATAAGTTCTAATATAATTTCTTTAAACTTTTCTTCTTTCCCACCACTCACAGCGTCAAACATAGATATGTTTGAATTAGCTGCGGTACTCTCTAAAGTATCTATGGTTTTACTACCAATACCTCTTTTCGGTTCATTAACAACTCTTTTAAAGGCTACATCATCTTTAGTATTACTAATTAATTTTAAATAACTAATTAAATCTTTAATCTCTTTTCTTTTATAAAAATAATAACTACCAACAACTTTATATGGAAAATTATTTTTAATCATCGCTTCTTCATAAACTCTAGATTGTGCATTAGTTCTATAAAATATTGCAATATCACTTTTTTTATACCCAGAATTTAATAATTCATTTATAGTAGATATAACTTGATTAACTTCTCCTTGTCCATCATTACATCTAAAATACTTAATTTTTACACCTTCACCAAGTTCACTAAATAAATTAACTTCTTTTCTTTCAACATTATTTTCAATAACAGAATTAGCAGCATTAAGTATCATACTAGTACTTCTATAATTTTGATTTAATACTACTACTTTACTATCAGGATAATCTTTTTCAAAATTCAAAATATTTTTATAATTGGCTTGTCTAAATCCATATATTGCTTGATTTTGATCACCAACTACAAATAAATTTCTATATTTACTACTTAAAAGTTTTACAAATTTATATTGTACCTCATTTGTATCTTGATACTCATCAATTAAAATATACTTATACTTCTCTTGATATTTATCTAAAATACTTTCATTACTCATAAATAACTCAACTGGTAATTTTAAAAGATCATCAAAATCCACTGAATTATTTTGTTTTAATTTTTTTACATATTCAAAATAAACTCTCGCAGCAATCTTTTCTATCTCAGTTAAAAAAAGTCTTGTTATCTCTGCATCACTAAGCATTTCATTCTTTATAAAACTTATTCTATTTCTAATATATTGTGGACTAATTTCTTTTATGTCATAGCCCATATCTTTAAGTATTTTTTTAATTACACTTAAAACATCATCACTATCCAAAATAGAAAAATTTCTCTCAAGTCCTAATTCTTTATAATTTTCTTTTAATATTTTTAAACAAAAAGAATGAAAAGTACCAACAAAAGCATAATTTTCATCAACTATTTTATTAATTCTTTCTTTCATCTCTTTACTAGCTTTATTAGTAAAAGTTATTGCTAAAATATTACCACTATAAACACCTTCATTAATAAGATAAGCTATTCTAGTTGTAAGAACTTTAGTTTTACCACTACCAGCTCCTGCTACTACTAAGCATGGTCCTTCTTTATGCATAACTGCTTCTCTTTGCTCTTTATTAAGTCCTTCTAATATATTCATGTTGCCTCCAATAATCTATAATTTTCACAATAATATTTTAACAAATTTCTAATAAAATGTCTTTATTTTTATTACATAATAAAAACTATTTTTTCTGCCAAATTTTCAGAAATAGATAAAGATGTAAGCTAGGACTTTTGTAATATGCTATCATTTTATTACTTTCTATCTTACAGATTTAGCAATAAAAAAAATTAATCATTTCGATTAATTACTATATAAGAAAGTTCGAATAGTTCGAAACAAAATTGTCAATGGTGTTCTTAAAGGGACTCGAACCCTTGACCACATGTTCCGGAAACATATGCTCTATCCAACTGAGCTATAAGAACAATTAAATTATAACACTTATAAATTAAAAATTGAAGTAAAGTATAATAATAGCAGCAAAATCAAAATTTCCAAAACTTACACAAAAAGCAAAGTTTTGGAAATTTCTTTCCAAAACTTGACTTTTTGATAATTTAATTTTATACTTGGAGTAGAGGTGAAAAAGATGATAGAAAGACCAGAATACCTAGAACAACTAAAAAGATTTAAAAATAAAGACTTAATCAAAGTTGTTACAGGAATAAGAAGATGTGGTAAGTCTACTTTATTTGATTTATTTATAAATTATTTAAAAAGTGAAGGAATTAAAGATGAACAAATAATAAAAATAAATTTAGAAGATGCAGATTACAATTTTGAAAATTATAAAGAATTATATGACCATATAAATAAACAATTAAATTCTAAAAAACAATATTACGTATTTTTAGATGAAGTACAAAACGTTCCAATGTTTCAAAAAGCTGTAGATAGTTTATACATCAAAAAAAATGTCGACGTATACATTACTGGATCAAATGCATATCTGTTATCTGGTGAATTAGCAACACTTTTATCAGGACGATACGTAGAAATAAAAATGTTACCTTTATCATTTAAAGAATATTTAAGTGCATTTGACATTAAAGAAAAAAGTCGCTATGAATATTTTTTAGATTACATGAAAAATGGTGGTATGCCAGGAAATATACCTATAATTCAAGATAACCCAAATGATTTAGATACATATTTAGAAGGAATATTTACAACGATAATTTACAAAGACATAATAACTAAAAATAACATAAAAGATAAAATGCTTTTGGAAAATATTTTAAAATTTTTATTTGACAGTATCGGAAGTCCAATATCTACAAAAAAAATAAGTGACACATTAACAAGTAAAGGAATACCTACAAGTAACCATACTGTTGAAAATTATATATTGGCATTTATAAATAGTTTTTTAATATACAAATCTGAAAGATTTGACGTTAAAGGTAAAAATCTACTTGCTAGAGATTATAAATATTATATTGTCGACCAAGGTCTTAGAAGTTATTTATTAGGAAAAAAAGCAGATAGTGATATGGGACATATACTTGAAAATATAGTTTATTTAGAATTATTAAGAAGAGGTTATAAAGTATATGTTGGAAAAGTTGATGATTTAGAAATTGACTTTGTTACAGAAAATAGAGATGGATTAAAATATTATCAAGTAGCATTATCAGTTAGAGATCCTAAAGTATTAGAAAGAGAATTAAGATCATTACAAAAAACAGGTGATCATTATCCTAAATTTATAATAACTCTTGATTTAGATTTAGAATCTGATTATGATGGGATTACAAAAATTAACATAATAGATTGGTTATTAAACAAATAATTCATAATT
>OLHG01000441.1_pt1 | contig 29315 bp, 22 predicted proteins | sample 1605971 | NCBI WGS metagenome assembly OLHG01 (sample SAMN03283289) | human gut metagenome | biome: human-associated habitat; material: feces | host: Homo sapiens | place: Peru | collected 2012 | reverse complement strand
ACACACATGCCTTTCACGCATGCATACATGGGTTCAAATCCCGTACGGGTCACCATTTAGTATATTAAGAGTGTTAAACACTCTTTTTTTATTGTATAATAAATATTAAAAAAATTACGATTTCTCGTAATTTCTAGTCTACATCTAATCTTGATAATATTTCAGCAGGTGTTTTTCTTATTGTATTCCATACTGGTAATAATCCAATAATTAAGTTAAATATAAATACTATTAAGATACTTGATATATAAGTTATAATATTTACATTAAATAATTTACTAAAGAATGAAACACTTTTTAATGAATTTAATATATATGCCATAAAAGTTATTCCGGTTACACTCGCAACTGTTGTGATTGCTATGATTTCTCCTGAAAACATTTTATAAATGTCTTTCTTTTTTACTCCAATAGCTCTATAAATTCCTACTTCTTTTATTCTGGACATAAATGATGATCTAATCATTAATAATATTTCTACTAAAGATATTCCAAGCATAACTCCAGAAACTAGCAAACTTCCCATAACATACTCTTTATTTGTTTCAGTATATTCATTTTTTGCACTTTCATATGATTCTTTAATATTCATATTTTTGTGTCTAAAATATTTAATAGTACTTTTTTTATCATTGCTTTTTATGGTAATTGCTTTACTATTTTCAATAAGTTTATATTTTATAGTATTACTATTTGTAATTATATTATTGTATGTGTCACCATTTAATAATTTATAAAATCCTACTACTTTTAATTTATGATTATTAATTTTAATGTTTGTTTCTTTTCCTAATTCATAATCCATTTCTCTACTAATTGGCATAATTATTTCATAATCATTTTTTGGAAGTGAACCTTTAACTAATTTTAAATTATCTTCAAAAAGTTTATAATCTCTAAATTCATTATCATAAGAATCAAATTTTGTTAGTTTTTCATTTCTATAATCGCTATTATCTGAAATAGCATCATTTATTAAATTTATAAACATTTCTTCTTTTACATAAATATTAGGCTCTTCTTTGTTAGTTATTCCTACTATTTTTAATTTTTTAGTGTCATAAGAATAAATATAATGGTTCAAGAAATCTTCTGGTTTAAAAAATCCTGCCATTTCTGTTGAATTATTAGATATAAATTTATCTAAAACTAATTTATCAATAACCACTTCATAATCATTTGCTGGAATGTTTCCATATATTAAGTCTTTTTCTTCAATGGTATTTGCATTTGATATAGATCCATTTAATATATTAAAGTTACGTGATGTTTGATTGTATAAATCGAATATAAAACCAAAACTCGTTACACTATTTGATGGCAAGATGTACTCTATTGATTTTTCTTTTTCGTAATTTAAATAATCTTCTACTTTAAAGCCATTAATATTTTCTACGATTAAATAATCTCTATTCATAGAAATGAAGTCTTTATCTTCAACTTTTAAACTTGCACTTATTGATGCTACAGAATAATAGATAAACATTCCTGATAAAAAGAATCCTCCTAATAATATTTTTTTTAATATGGGATAATTCAATATTTTTTTGAATCCGTACTCAATAAACTCTCCAATTTTAAAAATACTTGAATATTTTTTATTAACTATCTCATCAATTTTAAATGTATCTTTTTTCAATTTAGATTTATCTATTTCTTTGTAATGGTCATTAATAAATTCAATATTTGAATTTCCCTCTACTATTTCAACTTTTTCTTTGTTATGAGATTTTATATAGATATTTCCATTTTTAAAAACAATATCTAATTTAATTTTTTCTTTATCATCACTATAGATTTTTATGTCAACACCATCGTTTGTAGTAATATTTTTACAATCTTTAAAATCTTTTAGATAAATTCTATTTTCCACTTTATAATTAAGTGATCCTTCAAATTCATTTAAATAATCTTTTGTAATTTTTCCATCTACTAGTTCTACTATTCTATCTGAATAAAACCTTGCTAATTCTTCTTCATGTGTAACTAATATTACTAAGTAATTTTCTGAGATACTTTTAATAATATCCATTACTTCTAAACTATTTTTGCTATCTAAATTACCAGTTGGTTCATCAGCAATAATTATTTTTGGATTTTTTACAAGTGCTCTTGCTATTCCTACTCTTTGTCTTTCACCACCAGATAACATGTTAACTGGCCTATTTTTATATCTAAGCATATTAACTTTATCAAGAGTATATAAAACTCTTTTTTCTATTTCGTCTTTGTTTTTAACACCAATTATTTTAAGAACTAACTCAACATTTTCAAGAACTGTCATGCTGTCTACTAATTTATAGTCTTGAAAAATATATCCAATATTTAAATTTCTTATTTCATCTACTTTAGTACTTGATCTTTTTGTAATTTTTTTGCCATCAACAAAGATATTACCAGAATTTATTTTATCAAGTCCACCAATTACATTTAGAAGTGTTGTTTTACCACAACCAGATGGTCCAAGAAGAGAAACTAATCCTTTACTAGGAAATTCTAGAGTTGTATTATTAATTACATGTATTTCATTCTTTTTTCTTTTATTAAAATATTTATTAACATTTTCTAGTTTAATCATAATTATACCCTTTCCCCATATGTTTTGATTATTGACTCTTTAAAAATTTTTCTTCCATATCTAAAACTTATAATTGTACTTAAGAATAGCAAAATTAAATAAACAAGTATATATTCTTTAATAGTTACATATTTAGTTATATTTGCAAAATATTCAATATTAATTACTTTTTGCTTTACAAGTAAAATAAATACCATTAATAATCCATAAGTAAATGTTGCTAAAGTAATTAATTCTTTTCTTAAAATATTAATACATACTTTTTTAGTACCTCCTAATGTTCTTATAGTTGTGTAATAACTGTTTCGAGATTTATAAATAATTTTAATAATAAAATAAGATATAAAGAATAATGTAAATATTAATCCTATCATTAGTACAAGTTTAAATATTTTAAGTATTTGAACTGCTGTTTTACCTTCATTACTTTTAGCATCTCTTAATAATAGTGTTTCATAACCCAGATCATTTAATTCCTTTTTAGTTTTATCTAATTCATTTAATTTCTTAACATATACTGAACTTTGATAATTTTTATTATTAAATAGTTTATTATAGTCTTCTTTACTAATGAATATTGTATTATTATAATTGTCGTATTTTGATGAGGTTATTTCTTTAAAATTATTTTTATTATATACTTTAATTATTTTTAAATTTACAGAATTATTTTCATAAATATCACTTGAAGATACTTTAATACTTTGGTTCAAGCAATTATAATCTTTACAATACATGTTTAAATCTTCACTTATAAATGTTTCATTTTCCTTTAGTTTATCACTAACATTTAAATTCAAATAATTATCGTAAAATTCTGGATAAAAATAATTATCATTTAATTCTATTTTAATTCTTTTAAATGAAGCATTTACACTAGATAATATATCTTCTTTTATTTTACTACCTAAATAAAACTCTGTATTTTCACTATAGTTATCTTCTTCATTATAAATAATTCCTACAATTTTAATTTTATTATCATAGTTATTATTTCCTATACCATCAATGCTGTAAGTTGAATTTAATACATCTTCGAAATTTTCTCCTAAATACCAGTTAGACTTATTACCTTTTATTACAACTTCATAATCATTTTGAGGAAGTCTTCCTTTATCAACTTTATTCAATTCACCATTTGCAAGTTTACCATTAAAATAAATTTCGTTGGAGTTAATAGTAAAAGTAAAATCATTTGTTAAATCGTTTTTTACTATTTTATCAATATTTTTTAACTTTTCTATTTTTTTATAATCTGAATCATTAAAAGAATCTTTATTTTCTTTTTTTATTATTATTCTATACTTACTTGTATCAGAAAAATAATAATTCTCTCCAAAATCACTGTTTTCTAATTCTTCTTTTTTGAGAGAACCATACTCAGATATTAATGCTAAAGATATTAATAGAAATATACCAAACATTAAAATAAATTTAACTGGTAAATTAAATGCATTTCTAAATCCAAGTTTTAATTTATTATAATTAGTGATTTCTTTAACTTCTTTTTCTTTAAGTTCATTATCTTTATTGACTTCTTTAATAACTTTATTTTCTAATAATTTTCCATCATGCATTCTAATTAATCTTGTTGCATACTCTTCTACTTCGTTTTTGTTGTGTGTAACAATGATAACTAACTTATCATTACTTATTTCACTTAATAGCTTAATTATCTCTTTAGAAGACTTAGAATCTAAAGATCCGGTTGGTTCATCTGCTACTATAATTGGAGTATCATTTGCTAAAGCTCTTGCAATTGCAACTCTTTGTTTTTGACCTCCAGATAATTTAGATACTGTTGTATTTTTATATTTTTTTAAACCAACTTTTTCGATTAAATCATTAATTATACTTTTAACTTCTTTTCTAGATTTTCCGTTCATTAAAAGAGTTAATTCAATATTTTCATAAACCGTATAACTGTTTACAAGATTAAAGTTTTGAAAAATATTAGAAACATATTTTCTTCTGTATTCTAAATACTCCTCATCTCTATAATGGCTAGTTTCTTTACCATTTATATACATTTCACCATCTTCATATGTATCAAGACCTGAAAGTACATTTAATAAAGTTGATTTACCACTACCAGATTCACCAGTAATTACTACAAATTCACCAATATGTAACTCTAGATTTACTTTGGAAAAGCCTTCTGCAATAACACCATCTTGATAATAGTATTTTGAAACATTTTTTAGTTTTAACATATTAATCACCTTTCTAAGTATTTATTATATATTGATTTAAAATATATCTCAATCAGTATACATTTACTTTACATTTTTTCTTTCACTTTTTATTTATAATAGAAAATTCTTTAGAAAGCAATACTTTCGACAAAATATGCCAAAATGTAATAAAAAAAGTTGTGAACTTCACAACTAATTTCCATTAACTTGATTCATTACCTCTTCAGCAAAGTTGTCATTTCTTTTTTCCATTCCTTCACCAACTTCATAACGAACCATTTTTAAGACTTCTCCACCATTGTTAGCTACATATTTTTCTACAGATAAATCTCCATCTTTGATAAATGCTTGTTCAACTAAACAAATTTCTTTATAAAATTTCTTAATTCTTCCTTCAACCATTTTTTCAGCAATATCTGCAGGTTTTCCTTCATTCATAGCAAGTTCTTTTTGAACTTTTCTTTCGTTTTCTACTACTTCTTCTGGAACTTCAGAAATATTTAAATATAATGGTTTCATTGCTGCTGCTTGCATTGCTACATCTTTTGCAACTTCTTCACTAGCACCTTTTACAACTGTTAAAGCTGCTATTTTACCACCCATATGTAAATATGTTCCAAAGAATTCATCATCATTTTTAGACACTATTTCAAATCTTCTTAATGATAATTTTTCTCCAATTTTTGCAATCATTGCAATAATATATTCTCCAACTGTACCAAATTCTGTAGTAACTTCATTTGCTTCTTCTAATGTAGTTGCATCACTTTTTAAAAGTGCATTACCAATTACATTTATCATATTTACAAACTCTTCATTTTTAGAAACAAAGTCAGTTTCTGAATTAACTTCTAAGATAATTGCTTTATTTCCATCTGTAAATATATTTGCTAATCCTTCAGCAGCAATTCTAGATTCTTTTTTTGCACTTTTAGCAATGCCTTTTTCTCTTAAGTAATTCATTGCTTCTTCCATGTTACCATTTGTTTCAGACAATGCTTTTTTACAATCCATCATTCCTGCACCAGTTGCTTCTCTTAATTCTTTTACCATACTTGCAGTAATTTCCATATTTATTTCTCCTTTATTATTTTAAATTTTCTAAAAGTTCATCTTTTTTCATAGTGCTATAACCTTTAATTCCTTTTTCTTTAGCTATAGCTTTTAATTCTGTTAAAGTTTTTGTACTTAAATCTTCTTTGGCATCCTCAACTTTAACTTCTTTTTCTTCTACTTTTTCAATTTTTTCTTCTTTTTTAACAAAAGTTTTTTTATTTTCTTTTTTAAAATTTTTCTTAAATTTTGGTTCTCTATTTTCTTCTTCTAAATCATCTTTTTTAGCTTTAGAAAATTCTTCAGTTTTAATTAATTCTTCCATTCTTGTTTCTTCTTTAGTTGCTTCTTTTTTATCGTTTTCACTAATGTAATCAACAAGTTCTAATCCGTTTGCTTCACAAATAGCATTATTTAATACTCCAAGCATTACTTTAATACTTCTTACAGCATCATCATTTCCTGGAATTACAAAGTCAACATCATCAGGATCTCCGTTTGTATCAACTATACCAAATACTGGGATTTTTAATTTTCTAGCTTCTTTAACTGCATTAATTTCCTTTTTTGGATCTACTACAATTAGCGCTTGTGGTAATTTATCCATTTCTCTAATTCCACATAAAATCTTATTTAATTTATCATATTCTTTTTTAAGACCAATTACTTCTTTTTTAGGCAATAAATCAAATTTACCTTCTTCTTCCATTTTTTCTATTTCTTCAAGTCTTTTAACTCTTCTTCTAATAGTACGGAAGTTAGTAAGTGTTCCTCCTAACCATCTTTCTGTAACGTAGAAAGATTTACTTCTTGTTGCTTCTTCTACACAAACTTCTTGAGCTTGTTTTTTAGTTCCTACAAATAAGAATTTTCCTCCATTTGCAGCAATTGTTTTAATTTCATTATAAGAAACTTCTAACAATTCTTGTGTTTTTTGCAAGTCAATTATATATATATCTTCTCTTGCAGTAAAGATATATTCTTTCATTTTTGGATTCCATCTTTTTGTTTGATGTCCAAAATGAACTCCAGCTTCTAATAAATAACTCATAGAAACTACGGCCATATTTTTCACTCTCCTTCGTTTTTCTTCTTAGTTTCATCTTTATCTTCATCCACATATTATTATATGCACTAGGAATAGGACTAAAAACTAATGTATATTCGCTTTAACAGCCGAGATTATTTTATCAAACATTTATCTTTTTTTCAAGAAATTTTCATGAATTTTAGCATTCTTTAATAATATAAAAAGAAATAAAGTTTTTAAAACTTTATTCATTCAATTTATAGCCAATTTTTTCTAATAATCTAAATTATCTGTATTTTTGCTATATAAGCATCCGCAATAATCTTGTCTATATAAATTGTGTTCTTTAGATAAAATAATTGACTTTTTATACCCGTCATTCTTTTTGAAATCACTATAAAGCCATTTTATTTTGTCACTTTCCAAATTTGCCCCTAGTTCATTTATAACTTTTGCATTTTTATAAGGGCTTACTGTAAGAGTTGTACCAAAATAATCAAAATTATTTTTAATACCTATTTCCTTTGTATAAACAAGCCTTAATTCATAACAAATGTGGCATCTTAGACCACCTTCCTTATCATTTTCATGATTTATAACTTTTTCATGATATAAAAGATTATTATAATCTGCATCCATAAATCTAACATTATCTAAATTAAGTTCATTTATTAATCTTATTTGTTCTTTTTTTCTTTTTTCGTATTCTTCAATTGGTTCAATGTTTGGATTATAATATAGTACTGTAATATCAAAATAATCTTTTAAATATGTAATTACATAACTAGAACAAGGTCCACAACAAGAATGCAGTAATAATTTTGGCTTTACATTTAAATTATTGATTATTTCTTTTAACTTCTTATCATAATTAATCTTTTCTTCATTCATCTTTTTCACTTTCTTTTACTGGAGTACTACAATCATTAAAGTAATGACTTGTACTATTGCTATCTAAATATAAACACCCTTTTTTATCTCCATTTTTATTAACTATCACTTCATAAATGTCTAGGTAATTATTAAATTTTTCAATATTGGTTGTATTAATATAAACTTTATTCTCATCAATCATTTTAAAAATAAATCTGTATTCATCTACTATTTTATCATTAACTTTACTTGGACTATATTCAATTTCACTAATAAGTTTTAAAGTATCATCATTTATTTTATTCATTTTTTTGATAAATTCTTTGTATACTTCATCAGGTACAATATTGATAAGAGTCGGAACACCTAAATACTCTTCACTATAATCTATTTCACTTCCATTTGATAAAACTATTTTATTACTTATTAAATTGTAAAATAATACTTTATTTTCTTTTACTTCTATATATAATTTACCTAAATAATTCTTTTTAATAGTTGCATCACTAATTAATCCTAGTTCTAGTAATTTGTTTTTTATACTTTTCTTACTAGTTTTTATAATGCTTTTATTTTCTAAATCTAAATAATTAATTATGTAGTTTTCTTTTAAATATGAATTACCTTTTATGTTTATTTCTTTAATTGGCATGTTCCAAAAATATAAAAATAGTGTTACTAACAAATACAAAAACAATAGTAATACGAGTAATCCTCCAAATTTAATTTTTCTTTTCTTTTTTGTTTCCATAAGTTAATCCCAATCTACTACAACTTGTTCTAATTCTAAATCTATATTATTATTTTTTTTAACATTAGTTTTAATAACATTAATAAGTTCAAGTATATCTTTTCTTGTAGCGTTTCCTTTATTTATTATAAAATTCGCATGTTTCATAGAAACTTCTGCACCATTTATACTAGTTCCTTTTAAATTTGAATCCTCAATTAATTTTCCTGCACTCATTCCTTCTGGATTTTTAAAAACACTACCGGCATTTTTGTATTCTAAAGGCTGATTCTTTATTCTACTCATTCTATCTATTCTAATAATATCATTCATTTTTTCTTTATCACCATATGATAATTCAAATTTTGCTGATAAAATAATACTTTTTTCTTTTTTAAATTCTGTATTCCTATAACTGTATTTTATGTCTTTTTTTAAAATTGTTCTAATCTCATTGTTTTCAAGTATTTTTATACTTATTAAGTGATCATATATTTCAGTATTGTGACAACCTGCGTTTCCATAAAGTGCACCTCCTAAAGAACCTGGGATTAATGCAAGTCTTTCATAACCTTCTAAATTATTATCAACTAAAGTATTCACAAATTTAGAAAGTAATATCCCACTTGATGCTTCTACTATATTATTATTAATCTTTATATCATTTAATTTTTCTAAACTTATTATTACTCCATCATACAAAGTATCCCCTAAAATAACATTTGAGCCACCGCCTAAAATAAAATACTTCTCTTTTTCTTTATTTAAATATTCTATTAGATTTTTTAAACTTATTTCATCAAATACTTTCACAAAATACTTACATTTTGAATGCAAACCATAAGTATTGTTATTTGTTAAATCATAATTATTAAATACTTCTCCATAATTACTTAGATTCATTGATAAGCTCCTTTATTTCTTTATATATAATTTCACTACTATTAATACTTTTTTCTTTTAACAAGTTATTTTTTATTTTTGCATATTCTTTATTATTATTTTTAAGTAATTCTACTACCTTTTTATAAAGTTCATTAGAATCTAATTCTTTTTCTTCAATCATTAAGGCTTTATTACTATTATATAAATCAAGTGCATTATAGTACTGATGATTATTTGCAACATAAGGACTAGGTATAAGTATTGCTGGTACTTTTGCATTTATTATTTCACTGATTGTTGATGCTCCTGCTCTTGTTATAATTAAATCAGAGGAAGAAAGTAAATGAGATAGATTATCAAAATATGGTACTACTTTAATGTTTTTAGAAAATTTATTATTTTTTGTAATAGTTTCGTAATTACTCTCTCCAGTTATAAAAAGCACTTCATATTTTTCATCCTTAGATAATTTTAAAAACTCAATTAATTTTTTATTTAGCGTACTACTACCTAATGAACCGCTTGTAATTATGATAAATTTTTTATCGCTAGAAAATCCTAAAGTTTCCTTCTTAATACTTTTTGAATTTAATACACTATCTCCACTTGGATTTCCTGTATAAACTAAATTTGTTCCCTTTTTAAAATATTTTTCACTTTCTTTAAATGATAAAAATACTTTATCAACACCTTTACTTAAAAATTTATTTGTTTTACCTGGGATACAATTTTGTTCGTGAATTACTGTTTTAATGTGACATTTTTTTGCGGCTAGAATAACTGGAAATGTTACATATCCTCCAACTCCTACTACAACATCTGGAGAAAATTCTTTAAATATATTTATAAGTTCATTATAGCTTTTAATAATATAACCAATATTTAAAAAATCTCTTTTAATATCTTTTTTGCTAAAACCGTATATTTTAATTCCTTTATATGGAATATTTTTTTCTGGAACTATTTTTGTTTCCATTCTATTATGGGTACCAATATATAATACTTCAAAATCTTTTTCTTGTTTTTTAAAATAATCTATAATTGCTAAGGCTGGATATATGTGTCCTCCAGTACCTCCTGCTGTAATAACCATTTTCATGTAATTAATCACCTAATAAAATTATACAATAAATAATAGAAAAATTGTAGGAATTCAATAAAATTTTACATTAATCATCAATAATATAACTTATATTTGGGAATTTTCGTTCGTTTACGAGACCATAAGATATTATTTCATAATTTTTTAATTTTTCTAAAAGAGATGAATTTATAAAACTGTTTAAAATACAAATAAAATCTAATTTTTTAAAATATTCTGTTGTATTTAATATGTAATTTAGAACTCCAATTTTATATGTTCTTGAATCAATATCTATATTTTTAATCTTACTAACTGAAAAACTCATTACATAAATATTTTTATCTTTACTTTTTTCTAAAATTTTTATAAATTCATTATATTCATTCCCAATATTTTTTATTTCAATTAAAAATATTTTATTAGTAGGTATTTTTAATACTTTTTCTAATCTTGTAACATATTTTGGCAATTCTTTTAATTTTAAGTTACTTATCAATTTTCCTTTATAGGTTGGATTATGCCACAAAATAAATTTCTTATCTTTTGTTATTCTTATATCGAATTCTACACCGATATATTTATCACTATTTAATGCAAGATATATTGAGTCGTATGTGTTTTCTTTTATTATTTCATTATGAATTCCTCGATGACATATTAATTTATCCATAAAAAATCACCTAGTAAATATTACTAAGTGAAAGTTTATTTAATTCTTTTTTTCTTAAAAAATAAAGTGAATACTATAACTATTGCAAAAAATACTCCAATACCAAGAAATTGTAATTCATATGTATTTATTGTTTCTGTATTTGTTTCTAAACTATAGATGTATTCATCAATTTTACTTACATTTTCACTAATATTTTTTGTAACATATAATGTATAAACTACTACATTTTCTCCATTTTTTACAGTTATGTATACTGTACTGTGTTTATTATTTAAAGTATTATTTGAGACTTCTACTACTGCGTTTTCATCTTTAATATAATCAATATCTAATTTTTTAACGTCCTCATCAACATGTACGGTATATTCATAATTATATTTATCAAATTTTAAATCTAAATTACCATTTAATATTTTTAAATCTTGTAACATTTTTATCACTATAGTTAGTATTAACTAGATAAGATGTTTTATACTAATTTAACTAGTATTTCGTTCATTACATAAATCATTTTGGGATTTATTTTTACAAAACCATCTTCATAAATTAATTCTCCACTTTTAATAAGTGGTTTTATTGGGAAAACATTTTGCATGTTAACACTATATTTTTTGAAAAATTCTTCTAAATTGATACCTTTTAATTTTCTTAATCCTAAAATTACTTCATATTCCATAATATCTTCTTTGGATAAGAGATATTCACTTGATACAAAATTACCTTTATTATAATTAGAAATACTTCTTGTATTATCATATCTGACTCCAGAAATATAACCTGATGCTCCACAGCCAAATCCATAATATTCTTCATTTTGCCAGTAGGTTAAATTATGTTTTGATTCATATCCCTCTTTAGCAAAATTACTTACTTCATAATGTATATAACCTTTTTTCTCTAATTTTTTACATATTATGTCATACATTTCTCTATCTAGTTCTTCTGTTATTGGTCTTATTTTTTTATAATTTAAAAATGTATTATCTTCAACCATTAAACTATATGTACTAATGTGTTCAGGTTCTAAACTAAGAAGTAGTTTTAAATCTTCTTTTACATCACTGATTCTTTCTTTAGGAAGAGCATAAATTAAGTCCAGATTAATATTATTAAATCCCATACTTCTTGCAAGTTCTATTTTATCTTTTACATCTTTATAAGTACATTTTCTTTTCATTAATAATAGATTTTCTTCGTTAAATGATTCAATTCCTATGCTTAATCTTGTAATATTATATTTTTTTAGAATTGCAAGTAATTCTTCATTAATGTCTTCGATATTACATTCAAAGGTGAATTCTTGAATATCTTTTATGTTTAAATGAGTTACTATCATAAGTAGACATTCTATTTGTTTTAAAGTTAGACACGATGGTGTTCCTCCTCCTATATAAATAGTTTTTATAGGTTCACCCATATATCTTTCATCAATTTCTTGCTTTAAATTTTTTAAATATTCTACTGCCCATTTTTGATTATAAAGTACTTTGCAAAAATCACAATATGTACATATATTTTTACAAAAAGGTATGTGAATGTATACACCCACTTTATCCACGATGTGGCCCACCTTCTGATACATCTTTATATTTTTCATACAAGCTTTGGTGAAACTCTTGCAATGTTCTTAAATCTTTTTCCATCGAACCTTTATCTTTTACATAATTCGTACATCTTGCAGAAAATGAAGTCTTATTTGCATTAAATAATTTTGCTGTACTACTTGTAGATAAAGCATATTTTAATTGATAGCTTATCATAGTACCTATGGCTTCGTCGTTAATTTTTGAGTGTGGTTCTCTTTTCATAAGTTCTAATGCTTTTTTATCTAGTATTACATTTAAAAGTTCTACTAGTCTTTTTACGTTTTTATTTTTTCTAGCATTTAGTGCATCTATATAAAAGGACATAAATAATTCTTGAGCAAGCATTTGATTAGTAGTATCCATAGTTATTAAGTATAGTAAACTTTTGTAAGCAAAACCGTTTTTATCGCTCCATGAATCTAAGATACTTTTTTCATCAATTTGAAATAATTTGGCAAGTGTTGCTGGTTGTAATCTAAAATGTAGTGCAATTCTTCTTAAAAAGTTTTCTTCGCTTAACTTCGTTCCTTCAATTAAGTAATCTAGTCTTAATTTTGGAATAGGGCCATTAAATTCTCCATCTTGGTTTTTAAGGTAACCATGATTCAAAAATGTTGTTTGTCCTCCAATTTCTTTTCCTTTTTGTAAGTTATCTTGTCTATTTTTTCTGACTCTTTCATAAGTTTCAAGATAATTATTACCAAAACAAGTACGATATACTTGTTCATTTATTAATCTTCTTCCTATTGTTGATGCAGAAATACCAGTCATCTTTGATAGTTCAATATCACTAGAATTGGTTTTTAAAAATAAATCTACTAATAATTTTGTTTGACAAATTACTATTGCTTCTTTTATTTGTTTTCTTACACTCTCCAAATTTTTTATTCCATTTTCTGTACTATTTGAAATCTCTAATCCTTCTAAAGCACTCAATAATTCTTCTTTTAAATTTTGGTATCCTAATTCTTCAATCTTTTTTATAAAAATTTCCGAATTTTTTAATAAATCTATATTTTCTCTTCTTATTTCTTCACTACTTTTATGGCTAGCCATTAATCATCACTCCCTAAAATAGCTAAGAATGCTTCACTTGGTACTTCAACTCTACCAACCATCTTCATTCTTTTCTTTCCTTCTTTTTGTGCTTCTAAAAGTTTTCTTTTTCTAGAAACATCTCCACCATAACATTTTGCTAAAACATTTTTTTTCATTGCACTAATTGTTTCTCTAACAATTATTTTTGATCCTACACTTGCTTGAATACTAACTTGAAACATTTGTCTTGGAATTGTTTTTCTTAGTTTTTCTGTAATACTTCTTCCTTTATCGTAAGCAAAGTCTTTGTGAACAATCATACTAAGTGCATCAACTTTTTCTCCGTTTAAAAGTATATCCATTTTTACTAAACTACTTTCTTTATAACCAATTAGATCATAATCAAACGAAGCATAACCATTAGTTCTACTTTTTAATTTGTCATAAAAATCATATACGACTTCTGAAAGGGGTAATTCATAATGTATATTTACTCTGGTATCATTTATGTAATCAATACTTTTGTAAATTCCTCTTTTATTTTGACATAATTCCATAATACTTCCAACGTAACTAGATGGAGATATGATATTAGTATAAATAAATGGTTCTTTTATAATACTAATTTTTTCTTTTGTTGGCATTTTACTTGGATTATCTATTATTATTTTTTCTCCGTCAGTTAAGTATACTTCATAAACAACAGTTGGACTTGTTACTACTATATCTAGGTTAAATTCTCTTTCTAACCTAGTTGTAATAATTTCTGAATGTAATAAACCCAGAAAACCTGTGTGAAAACCAAATCCTAGTGCTTCACTTGTTACTGGTTCAAATGAAAGAGAGGCATCATTTAATTTTAACTTATTTAAAGCAGATTTTAATGCTTCGTATTTATTTGATTCGACAGGATATATACCTGAGTATACCATTGGTTTCATTTTTTTGTAACCCGCTAAAGATTCTTTGGCTGGATTATCAAGTAAAGTTATTGTATCTCCAACATGAACTGATGAAATATCTTTTATTGCTCCAGCTATAAAACCTACTTCTCCACTACAAAGTTCGTTTAAAAGAACTTCTTTTGGCGTTTTTACACCTATTTCTGTAACTTCAAACACTTTACCTGTTGCCATCATTTTAATTTTATCTTTTATTTTTATTTTTCCATCAACAACTTTAACAAGCAATACTACACCTTTATAACTATCAAAATAAGAATCATATATTAATGCTCTTGTTTCTGCATCTAAATTTATTTTAGGACCTGGTATATCCTTTGCAATTCTATCAAGTAATTCTTTTACGCCTTCGCCAGTTTTACCACTTGTTAAAACCACTTCTTCTTCAGAAAAGCCTAAAACAGTTTTTAGTTCATTTAATACTTTTCTTATATCTGCATTTGGTAAGTCAATTTTATTAATTACTGGTATTATTTTTAAATCTTGTTCCATAGCAAGATATAGATTTGCAAGAGTTTGTGCTTCAATTCCTTGAGCAGCATCTACTACTAAAACTGCACCTTCACAGGCAGCAAGACTTCTAGAAACTTCGTATGAAAAATCTACATGTCCTGGGGTATCTATTAAATTAAAAATGTATTCTTCACCTTTGTAAGTATAATTTAATTTAACTGTATTTAGTTTTATTGTTATACCTCTTTCTCTTTCTATATCCATATTATCTAAAATTTGCTCTTTCATTTCTCTTTTAGAAACTGCATTAGTTAATTCTAAAATTCTATCTGCAAGTGTGCTTTTTCCATGATCTATGTGAGCAATTATTGAAAAATTTCTTATTTTTTGATTATTCATAATTAAACACCATTGTAATTTTAACATATATTTGAAATTTAATAAAGAAAAACATGCTTAACCCATCTTTCTTACTTTGTATTTTCTCATTCGACATTTCATTTGACACAAATTGACATTTTCAAGAAATTATGGTATAATTAAATTAGAGTTATGGGGGATGTATTATGAGATACTCTTTAGTTATATGTAATGGAAATAATTTTACAGAAATTAAAAATTATACAGATACTTTAGGTTTTTATGATTTAGATGAAACCAAACTTTCCTCAATTGTAAAATTTACAAGTTCTTTTAATAACGAAAATGAACTTAAAGAAACTTTACTTTTAACTGACTTACTTGATAGAAAAGATATTCTAGGCACTTTAAGAATTGCCTATTATAGAGGAAAAAATAGCGATGGACAACTTCTTCCTTATGGACTTTCTTATAAAAGAGATAAACATTATTACTCTACTCCATTTTTGGAAAGTTATTTTGCTAGAATGCTTACTAATTATGAATTTATGGATACTTTTATTTTAAAGTATGCTTATCACCTTGGAACTAGATTGTATTTTTCAGAAGAACTTAGATATATTACCAATAGTTATAGAAATTTTAAAGAATATGGATTTTTATATGAACAAACTGATTATTATATGAAAAAATTTGTAAAAAAATATACTACTAGAAAGAATAATAAAACTGGTAGATATGTTACCGATTTTACTAGACTTAGAGAGCTTGCAATGTTTGCTATAACTTATGAAGAAGTTTATGTAAGAGAAAATTCTGCACAGACTGAAGATATTGAAGACACTATTTTAAAAATTGAACTTGAACTTGAACATTATAATACTTTGGTAATGCAAGAAGATATTTCAGAAGAAGAAAAAGATCATTACCAAAATAAAATAGACTCTTTAGAAAGAGATTTAGAAAAATTAAAAGAAGGATTTATGACTAGAAAAAGAAAGTGTGATGATTATGATGAAAATGATTTTGCCGAATATTAAAATTCTTGATGAAGTTGATAAAAGACTTAGAGATAAGAGCCTTGAAGTTACATTCCCACTTAATCAAGAAGATAAAGATACTATTCAGGATGTTATTACATATTTAACCATGAGTCAAATAAAAGAATATTATGAAAAGTATAATTTAAGACCTGGTATGGGCCTTGCTTTTATTCAACTTGGGATTCCTAAAAATATATTTGTTATAGTTGAAGAAATTGATGATGGAAAATTTCAAAACTATGTTATCATTAATCCTAAAGTTATAAGTTATAGTGAAGAACTTATTTATGTTGGTGAAGGCGAAGGATGCCTAAGTATTAATAGAGAGGTCGAAGGCATTGTACCAAGATATGCTAGAATGAAAGTTAAATATCAAGATATAAATGGTGACGAGAAGACTATTAGAGTAAGAGAAGATATTTCTGTAGCATTCCAACACGAAATGGATCACTTAAATGGAATATTATTTATAGATAAAATAGATAAAAAAAATCCTTTTAAAAACAAAGAAAAAATGAGAGAAATTTAAAAAGTTATACCTGAATTTTGGTATAACTTTTTTAGTTTATATTTATATTCTTACTTATTTCAAACTTATACATTACACATCTTATATATCCGATAGTTTTACACCTACTACTTTTGAAATACCAGCATTTTGCATAGTAATTCCATATAATACATCAGCATATTCCATCATTCTTTTTTTATGAGTTATCAAAATATATTGACTTTCATTTTTCTTTTTATTTAAATATTCCCCAAATAAATCTACGTTAACTTCATCAAGTGCTGCTTCTACTTCATCAAGAATTATATATGGTGGTGGAGCTACATTTAATACCGCAAATAATAAGCATATTGCTGTAAGTGATTTTTCTCCTCCCGATAAACTTTGTGTGTTATATATTTTTTTGCCTGGTGGCATTATTATTAAATCTATTCCCGTATTTAAATAATCTGTTGGATCGGTAAGTTCTAATTTTCCAACACCACCTTGAAACATAATTTTAAATACTTTGCTAAATTCTTCAGATACTTTATTATAAGTGCTTTTAAATTTGTCAATCATTATGTTATCCATATCTTTAATTATATTTAATAAATTATTAATAGATATTTCTAAATCATCTTTTTGACTATTTAAAAATTCATATCTTTCATTTAATCTTTCGTATTCTTTAATACTACCTGTATTTACGTCTCCAAGTGATTTTATTTCTATTTTTAATTTGTGAACTTTGGTTCTCATTAAATTAATATCAAATAATAATTCATAATTTTCTTTAGCAAATTCATACGTAATATTATAGTCTTCATTTAATATTATTAGTAAATTATCTAATTTCACATTTTGCTTTCCTAAATTTACATTTATGTCATTTAATTCCATTGATAATTTTTTATATGCAAAATTACTTTCACTTGATTCTTTTTCTAATTCTCTTAATTCATCATTTAAATTCTCTTTTTTATCTTTTAATTCTTTATTTGTAACTTCAAGTTTGTCTTTTTCAATATTTAGAGTATTTAATTTATCCATTAGTTTTAATAGTGAATCATCAAGGGCATTATTTTTTAAATCAGTTAATCCATTTATATCATTTTTTATTATTCTCAAGTTATTTTCATATTCTTCAAGTAAATCTATTTTACTTTTCTTTGTAGTTGATAAATTAATTAATTCAGACTTTTTATTTAAAACACTGCTATTTAAAATATTTAAATTATATATAAGTTCTTGTAACAGAGTTTTTGTTTTATCTATTTTATTTGATACATTTGATAATTCATTTTTATTGTTTTCCAAATTTTTTATAATATTAATGCTATTATCTTTTTTTCTTGTACCACCACTTATGATACCACCAGCATAAATAATACTTCCATCTAGTGCTACTACTCTATACTTATATTCTAGAATTTTTGCAATTAAATTCATTGAATCAATATCTTTTGTTACTATAACATTACCAAGTTGATTATCTATGATATTTTTATATATTTCATCTGTTGTAACTAAATTAGCTGCCACATCAACAAATCCTCTTACTTCTTTAATTCTATCTATTATATTATCTGGTAGTTTTCTTTCTTTTATGATATTAATTGGCAAAAATGTTGCAGTACCTAAACTATTATCTTTTAGGTAATTTATGGCATTTTTAGCACTTGTTTCATTATCTACAACTATAAAGTTTTTTGATGAGGAAAGAAGTGTTTCTATGACTAATGCATATTCATTATCGGTTTTAATTAAACGACTTAATACATTATGAATTCCTTTAAGTCTGGGATTATTTAGTATGCTTTTTACACTACTTGGCATATATTCGTTATTTTTAAGATTATTTTCTAAAATTTCAATTTTGTTTTCTAAATTTAATTTTTCTTTATTTAAATCTTCTAGTTCTTTATCATAAACGTCCTTTTTTGCTATTAAATTATTTAGTTCACTACTTAATTTTTTTAAAGTATCTTCTTTTTCTTTTGCTTCTTTATCATTTAAATCGATTTCATAATTAGAAGACTCAATAATCTTGATAAGTTTAAGTTCTTCTTCTTTTAAATTTAGTAAATTGTTTTTTACATCATCTTTGTTATATGAATATTTTGTTCTTTCTTTAGCAATTCTTTCTTCACTACTTGTTAAAGCAATTTCTTCAGTTAATTTAATAATTTTTTGATTATTTTCAGATATTTTATCATCTAATTTAAAAATATCTAGTTTTATTTTTTCTATTTCAGAAACGTTATTCTTTCTTTCATAATTATTAATTTTTTCTTCTAAAGCATCTTTTTTATCATTTAGAGATTTTATATCATCACTTATTTCTTTGATATCATGTGTAACTAAAGATATCTCGTTATTTTTAAGTTCTTCTTTTAATTCTAAATATTTTTTGGCAACAGTTGCTTGTTCTTTAAGAGGGCTTACAGTACTTTCTAATTCTTTTATTACTAATTCAACTTTTGATAAGTTGTCTTTAGTTTTTTCAAGTTTTTTCATACTTTCTTCTTTTCTCTTTTTGTATTTTAAGACTCCTGCTGCTGATTCAATAATCATTCTTCTTTCTTTAGGCTTAGAATTTACTATATTTGTTACACTACCTTGAGAAATAATATTAAAATCCTCTAGAGAGCCTCCGGTTGAAATAAATAAATCTGTAACATCTTTTAATCTTACCTTAGTATTATTTATAAAGTATTCTGATTCACCACTTTTATAGATACATCTTTTTACTTCAATTTCTTTAAACTCACTATTAAAAAAATTATCTTCATTATCAAAAGTTAATACTACAGATGCTTTATTTAGTGCTGGTTCAGTTTCAGTACCACTAAATATGACATCGCTCATATTTTCTCCACCTCTTAGACTTTTTACTGATTGTTCTCCTAAAACCCATCTTATTGCATCAACAATATTACTTTTTCCAGATCCATTTGGCCCCACTATTGCAGTAATTCCTTTATTCAAATCAAAAACAGTCTTATTTTTAAATGATTTAAAACCATCTAATTTTATACTCTTTAAATACATAAATACTAACCTCTACTTTTTTTGTATGCATCATATGCTGCATTTTGTTCTGCTTCTTTTTTACTTTTTCCAATACCTTTACCATAAGTTATACCATTTATTTTTACCTCATAGATAAATGTTTTATTATGGTCTTTTCCATACTCATCAACTAAGATGTACTCAAGAGATTTTTTAGAGGTTTGAACACACTCTTGTAATAAAGTTTTATAGTCTCCAAAAAACACGAAGTTTTTCTCAATATAAGGCACTACTGTTTTATAAACATAATTTTTAGCAACTTCATAACCATTACATAAATAAATACATCCTAAAACACTTTCATAAACATCTGCTACTATTGTGTCATTTATATTATCTTTTTGACCAATACCAACTCTTATTAATTTATCAAGTCCAATGTCTTTTGAATAATGAGCAAGAGCTTTTTCACAAACAAAAGAAGCTCTTTTCTTAGTCATTTTTCCTTCTTTGTAAGGTGTATTTTGATAAAAATATTCACTAGTAATTAATTCTAAAACCGCATCTCCTAAAAACTCTAATCTTTCATAGTTTTTGGTGTTTTTGTGTTCGTTTGAATAACTACTATGAGTAAGTGCTTCTTCTAGTAAGTTTTCATCTATATTTTTAATATCATATTTTCTCAAAAAGTCCATATAATCACATCCTAACTTTAATTATACCATATTCATTAAAATAAAACTAAAAAAATAGTACTATTTACTTTTTAATACTATTTTTTAATTCATATAAGAAATTTAATGCCTCGAGTGGTGTCATATTTAATGGATTAATTTGTTCCAATTTTCTTATAATATCATCATTTTTACTTGTTTCTTCTTCGTAAAAATTCATTGATAATTGTATTTTTTCTTTAGACTCTTCTCTTTTTTTACTACCAGTTTCATATTCTTTTAAAATTTCTTCGCTTCTTTTAAGCAAATCTTCTGGCATATTTGCAAGTCTCGCAACATGAATACCATAACTTTTATCAACTGCACCAGGTTTAATTTTATGTAAAAAGGTAATTTTTCCTTTTTCTTCTATTGCAGACACATGAACGTTTTTAATTGTCTTATATTTTTTTTCTAAACTTGTAAGTTCGTGATAATGTGTTGAAAATAGTGTTAATGCTTTAATATTTTCAGAAATGTATTCCAATATTCCTTGAGCTAAACTCATTCCATCATACGTTGCAGTACCTCTTCCTAGTTCATCAAATATTATTAAACTATGTTCTGTAGCATTTACAAGCGCATTTCTTGCTTCCTTCATTTCGACCATAAAAGTCGATTCACCAGATACTAAATCATCACTTGCTCCAATACGAGTAAATATTTTATCTATTATTGGTAAGTCTGCTTCTTTAGCAGGTACAAATGAACCCATTTGAGCCATTAAAATTGTAATTGCAATTTGTCTCATATATGTTGATTTACCGCTCATATTTGGTCCTGTTATCAAATAAGTTGAACTTTTATCTGACATATCACATGAGTTAGGTACATATACTTCTTTATTAACTATTTCTACAACAGGATGCCTTCCATCTACTATATGTAATCTTTTTTCTTCATTAAGTTTCGGTCTTACTAAATTTAGTTCTTCGCTACAAATTGATAAAGATACTAATGCATCAAGTGTACTAATTGTATCAGCAGTTTTCTTTAATTTAAGTATTTCTTTTTTTATTATATTTCTTATTTCTATAAACAAATTATATTCAAGTTCAATAATTTTTTCTTCAGCATTTAAAATCAGTGATTCTTTTTCTTTCAATTCTGGAGAGATAAATCTTTCTGAATTTGATAATGTTTGCCTTCTTTCCCAACCAAATGATTCTTGGACTTCTTTTGCTTGTCCTTTACTTATTTCTATAAAATAACCAAATACTTTATTAAACCCAACTTTTAAATTTTTAATTCCAGTTTCTTGTTTTAATTTATTTTCGAGTTCTAATAAATAATCTTTTCCACCACTTCTTATACTTTTAAGTTCATCTAATTCTTTATTATATCCATCTTTAATTAAGTAACCTTCTTTAATACTAACTGGTGGATTTTCATAAAGAGATGATTCTAAAAGAGTGTAAATTTCACTATGAGTATCCATTACAAATAAAAACCCTAAAGAATTCATTATTTCTTTTATTCTAGGTAATACTTTTAAACTATTTCTTAGTTGTAACATATCTCTACCATTTATATTACCTGCTGTTACTTTTCCACATAATCTTTCTAAATCATATATTTCATATAGTAAATCTTTTAATTCATCTTTTAATATAAAATTATTATTAAGAGTTTCAATGGCATCATATCTTTTATTTAATTCTTTTATATCTTTTAAAGGGTGCATTAAAAATGATTTTAATTTTCTAGAACCCATAGCAGTTTTGCATTTATCTAAAAGCCATATTAAAGAGTACGTTCTTTCTTTTAATCTAATGGTTTCAAATAATTCTAAATTTCTTACAGTATGAATATCCATCTCTAAATAATCACATTTATTAATAATTTTACATTCATTAAAGTTTGAAATACTTTTTAATTCTTTTACTACCAAATAATAAAATAAGTGCTTAATACCTACCTTTACATATGTGTCACTAAGTTCATTTATAAAAGGTATATCATCAGATAAATAACTATCACTGAAAACTACATCAATATTATATTTGTTTTTTAATAGATCTACTAAAGTAACATTCAAATTATCAAGAAGTACTATTTCTTTTATATCTAAATTTAATATTTCACTAATTAATTTTTCAGGAATTTTATCTAAAGTTAAGCTATTTAATTCTCCAGTTGTAATATCAGCATAAGTAATAATATACACGTCACTAAATTCTAATACACTAGCGATGTAAGAATTATTTTTTTCATTAAGCATTTCAAAATCTGTAATTGTACCTTTACTTATTACATCTACTACTCCTCTTTTAACTGTATCTTTTGTAGTTTTAGGATCTTCTAATTGTTCGCATATTGCAACACGGTATCCTTTATTTACAATTTTTTCTAAGTAACCCTTTACTGAATGATATGGTACTCCACACATTGGAACTTTTTCTTCTAGACCACATGATTTTCCAGTTAAAGTTAATTCTAATTCCCTTGAAGCTGTAATTCCATCTTCAAAAAATAATTCATAAAAATCTCCAAGACGAAAAAATAAAAGTTCTTCTTTATATTGATCTTTTATTTCCATATATTGTTTCATCATTGGACTTAATTTTGTTCTATCTACTTCATTTCTTTTCATAACGCTTATTATACTATTAATAATTTTATTTTTCAATTAAGAGTATTATATTTATACACGAAAAAATGATGAAATTTTTTTCATCATTTTTTATTAGTTAATTTTCAGCACAATTTTCACAAATTTCTTCGTTATTTTTTAATACTTTTAAGTTACCACATTTTTCACAGATATTTCCAGTAGGTTTATACCAAGTTGCATAATTACATTTAGGGAAACCAGTACATCCATAAAATATTTTTCCTTTTTTAGTTTTTCTTTCAATAATATCTTTATGACATTTTGGACATTCTGCAACCACTACATTTTTTTCTTCTTTTTTTTCTTCCTTTTTTATATATTTGCAAGTTGGATAATTAGAACATGCTACAAATTCTCCAAATTTACCTTTTCTTATTACTAAATTACTGCCACAATTTGGACAACTTTCTCCCGTAGACACAGGTTGCTTTTTCTCCATATTTTTAAGTGCATCGTCCATTATTGGTGCAAATTTATCGTAAAATTCATGTAACACTTTAATATTATCTTTTTTAGCTTCTGCAATTTCATCTAAGTCTTGTTCCATATTTGCTGTGTAAGAAACATTTATAATATCACTAAAGTATTCTTGTAATTTATCAGTTGTTTCAATACCTATTTCTGTTGGAATGAATTTTTTATCTTCAACTTTAACATATTCATGATCTTTTAAAGTACTTATAATTGTTGCATATGTAGACGGTCTTCCTATTCCTAAACTTTCAAGTTCTTTTATTAAACTACTTTCTGTATATCTACTAGCTGGTTTAGTAAAATGTTGGTATTTATTTATACTAGATGCTGGTATTACATTACTCTTATAATCTTTGAAATTTGGGAGCAATTTATCTTCGCTTTCTTCATAGTCACCATATACTTTTAAATATCCATCAAATGTAAGTATTTGTCCAGTTGTTTTGAATAAATAATCATTATTTAAAAATGTAACTGTTGTTGCTTTTACTTTTGCTGGAGCCATTAATGATGCTAAGGCTCTTATATAAATAAGTTTATATAGTTTGTATTCATCCGGAGTTAAAAATGATTTTATACTTTCTGGTGTTTTTCTTATATCTGTTGGTCTTATACCTTCATGTCCGTCTTGTACTCCATCTTTTTTCTTTGCTACTTTATAAATTCCTACATAATTATCACCAAAAGTATCACTTATATATTTTTTAGTAGCATTTACAAATTCTGGTGATACTCTAACTGAATCTGTTCTCATATAAGTAATAAGACCCACTATTTCTTTAGACAAATCAATTCCTTCATATAATTTTTGAGCAATTTTCATTGTTTTTGAAGCTGCAAAATTTAATTTTGTAGAAGCAAGTTGTTGTAAAGTTGAAGTTTTAAAAACTTCTTTGGGTTGTTTTAATTTTTCCTTTTCTTCAATTTTATCTATAGTAAATGAATTACTCAATTTGCTTATTATTTCATCTGCTTCTAATTCAGTATTTATTTCAATATCTTCGTTTTTATATTTTACTAATTCTGCAGTAAAATCTTTAAAATCGGCCTCAATAGTCCAATATTCTTTAGGAACGAATGCAAGTATTTCTCTTTCTCTATCTACTATTAGTTTTAATGCTACTGATTGAACTCTTCCGGCGCTTTTTCCACCGGTTTTATATTGCATTAATTTACTTAAACGAAAACCTATAATTCTATCCAAAATTCTTCTTGTTTCAGCACCTTTTACTAAGTTCATGTCTATTTTAGAAGGCTCATTTATAGATTTTAACACAACATCTTTAGTTATTTCTCTAAATGTTACTCGATCATATTTATCATCATCAATATTAAGTTCATCTTTTAAGTGCCATGAAATTATTTCTCCTTCGCGGTCTGGGTCGGTTGCTAGATAAACATGGCTTGCAGAATCAACAAGTTTTTTTAATTCTTTTACATCTTTTGTTTTTCCTTTTATTACTTCATAACTTGGTTTAAAATCATTGTCTAAGTCTACTCCAAGTCCATATTTACCTTTAGTTGTTAAATCTCTAATATGACCTTTTGAGGATACTACCTTATAATCTCCTGCTAAATATTTTTCAATTGTTTTTGCTTTTGCAGGTGATTCAACTATAACTATATTTTTCATATTTTTCCTTTCTTAATGCTCTCTAACTTACTAATTATATTTTATACAATTATTTTTGCTACTTGTCAACTTTTAAAGTGAAAAAGTAATTAGTTGGATTTTCTAATTACTTTCTTTTTCTTTGCTAACTATCTTCTCTATTTTATAATTATCTTTTATATTTTCTAAATAATTAAAGTAATTATCTTTTATTGTTTTAGTGCTTATTGTAATTTTTAAATTAACCATATTATTAATTTCATTAATCTCTTCGCTCGTATATTCTTTGTCTTTAGTGTATTTAATTTTACTAGTTGAAGCATTGTAATAAGCATATTCGTTTTTCCAAGAACCATCTGCAAATACTACTAAAGAGTTATAATCGTCTTTTAATAAATCGCTCCCTATATATAACCTTGAATCATAATTTAAGTTCATTAAATTTGCTAGTGTTGGTACTAAATTTATGTAAGATGTGTAATCAGATGATACTTTTGGAGTCATTTTACTATTATAAATTACAAACGGAGTTCTTTCTATTTCGTAATCATTTAAATTGCCATCAATCATTTCTTTTATGTATGTTCTATTAAGTCCATATGGATAGTGATCTGCTAGAAGAACAATTACAGTATCATCTAGTACTCCTTTTTCTTTTAGTTTATTTATCATAATTCCAATTGCATTGTCTACTACTTTTAATTTAGATAAATATCTACTTGTAGGAGTACTAAAACCTTCATTTTTGAAATCTTCTAAATATAAATCACCATAAGTTGAGCTAGATGAATAAGGTTGATGACTTGATACTGTTGTAAGCCATGTCATAAAAGGTTTACTTGTATCCTTTAATACAATATCCATAGCTTTTTCTAAAAATTCTTCGTCACTTGGCCATTCTCCGTAGTAATTTGCTGTTTTAATATTTAAATCGTTTGCACCATAATATTTCATACTTCCCATATTTGGATGAATTATTTTTCTTGAATAATACCAATCTACAAAGTCATGCATACTTGTTGTATTATATCCTTTTTCATTAAACAAATTGAATATTGCATTAAAGTAAGTATTGTTTTTATAAACGTTTGATGTACATGTATTATATATAGAATAAAGTGAAGTCATTGCACTAAATTCATTGTTACCAGTTGCACAACTGTTACGAGGTGAATAACTGTTTTCCCAACTCCAGCCATTTTTGTATATTTCATTAAAGTTTGGAAAATACTTTTCGTTAAGTAAAGCATTACTTCCAGACTCAATAAGCATTATTATGACATTTTTTCCTTCAAAGTATCCAGTATAACTATTAAAAGTATCACTTTCAATACTTCCAAAATACTTATTAATTGAATTGTATTTTGTACTATTTTCTTCTTCTGATAGTTTTTCTAAATCATATTGTTCATGTTTTTTTGTAGTTTCTTCAATACTTCCAGATTGAGTATTTTTTTTAATACTTGAATAATTAATATTTTCATCTTCTGGTATAATTACTGTTTTTAAATCCAGTATACCAAAAGTTACTATTCCAAACTGATTTGCTGTTAGTGTTGGAATAGAAGGATTTTTAAATAGTTCTGTATTCTTTTTTAACTGATAAGTATTTTGCATAAATGTTAAAGTCATAGTTAGATAATATAATTCACATAAAATTCCAACACCTACTAAGTAATAAATTCTTTTTGAATCAAATTTTAAATTTTCATAACTATTTTTATTTACAAAAACAAAATAAAATATTAAATAAATAATAAACGGAATAAAAACTAGATAATAATACCAATTAAATGATTCTAAAAAGTCTTTTATGTACCCTGTTACTGCTCCTAATTGACTACTAGTATTAAATGACATATAAACTCCAATATAATTCATAAATCCGAGTTGAATCCAGGCATAAAAAGAATACACGAAAATGTATAAAATATTTATTATGTTTTTAGGTAATCTTTTTTTAAAAGTACTACTAATAAAATTAATAATAAATCCTAATATAAAACAACTGAATAAAATTCTTAATGTACTATAATCAATTATTTTATAATCTGATATTACCTTAAAAATTATTTCTATAATGAAAGTTGTAATACTAATAAGTATACCATTTAATATATAATTATCTTTGAGAGATTTTATCATTATTATCTACTTCCTTTACTAATTCACATATTGGCTTAAAGGTTTTTCTATATTCTTCTAAAACTCCATATTTTTTTACAAGTTCAATATGTTTTTTTGTTGGATAACCTTTATGTTTTTCAAATTCATATTTTGGATATTTTTTGCTTAAGTCTACCATCATATTATCCCTTGTAACTTTCGCAACAACACTAGCTGCCGCTATTGTTTGAGACAAAAAATCCCCATGAATAATAGGAATTACTAAAGCATTCCTATCAAGTTTCATTGCATCACTTAATATTGCATCTGGTGCAGGATCTAATTTATCTAGGGCTTCATTCATCGCAAGTCTAGATGCTTCTAAAATATTTATTTCATCAATTACTTTTGGCGATACTATTCCAATACCAACACTAATGGCATCCTTAAGTATTATATCATAAAAGTAATTTCTTTTCTTCTCTGATAATTTTTTCGAATCTGTTAGTCCTTCTAATTTATAACCTTTTGGTAAAATAACGGCCGCAGCTACAACTGGACCTACTAATGGCCCTCTTCCCACCTCATCAGTTCCTGCTATTAATTTATATCCTTTTTCATATAATTCTTTTTCGTATTTTGTATTATCTATTTCTTCCATTTATCAAATGTTACTCCTTTAATATTTCCCTGAATAACATCATTATACACCTTTAGAGACACTTTGTCATAATTAATTTCTCTATTTTGGAATGCTCCAATTCTTTTTGCAATTGTTTCGTACATTTCCATTACTTCGTTATTTTCTATTCCATATACTGAATTTAAATATTCAGGATAGTTTTCATATAAATAATTTAAAATATGTATACATATTTCGTCCATATTAAGTATCTCGCTTCGAATTCCACCGGTTGCTGCTATGTTAAGCGCAACATTTTCTTCATCAAGTTTTGGCCACAATATTCCTGGTGTATCTAAAATAGTAATTCCTACATTCGTTTTTAAATATGTTAGTGCTTTTGTAACTCCAGGTCTATTTTCAACTGATGCACTTTTTTTACCAGTCAATTTGTTTATTAAAGTACTTTTCCCTACATTTGGAATTCCTATAACTAAAGCTCTTATTTCTTTTCGTTGCATTCCCTTTTCTAATCTTTTTTGTTGAATTTCTTCTGTAATTTTATGAGTTAAATTTATAATGTTTTTGTAATCTTCATTATTTTTTAAGTCTACAATTAATACATTATATCCTTTTTCTTCATAATATTTTTTCCATTTATTTGTTTCTTCTAAATCGCATAAATCTTTTTTTGTCATTATAAGAATTCTTCTTTTTCCTGATACTATAGAATCTACATCTTTAATCTTGCTAGAATATGGTATTCTTGAATCAATTACTTCATATACAATATCTATATTTTTTAATTCTTCTTTAATTAATCTTTTTGCTTTGGCCATATGACCTGGATACCAGTTAAGAACGACTTTATGAAACTTTTCGTTCTGATTCGAATTTTCTCTTTTTTCTTTTCTTATTTTTCTTTTTTGATACATATCCATATTTATCACTTCCTTTTTACAACTTGTAATTTAATTAACTAATTCTATAATGACCTATAATATTATTACGATATTCTAAAATATCTTCCTCATAATATCTTTGATAAGGATTAGCATGATGAATTATAAAAGGAACACCTTTTTTATTCCTCTTATCAGATACTATACCAATATGATTTTTAAAT
>OLHG01000439.1_pt1 | contig 29330 bp, 25 predicted proteins | sample 1605971 | NCBI WGS metagenome assembly OLHG01 (sample SAMN03283289) | human gut metagenome | biome: human-associated habitat; material: feces | host: Homo sapiens | place: Peru | collected 2012 | reverse complement strand
CTAAAACTAGAGCTATTGATATTTTAAACAATATGATAAGCAATAATACTTTAATTCAATCAGGCGCTGGTAAAAATACTTATTATATGCTAAAATAATATTAGATTGATATTTACATATATCACTTCGTGTATTGGAAAAAAGTTGTAAATAACTACAACACTAGCTCCAGATTGATATTAATCGAACTTTTTAGTTCGATTTTTTAATGTATAAAACAATGATGGCCTAAAAGTAGTCGGACTTTTATACTTGAATTTAATATAAAAAATTATCATATTTTTTAAAATATTTGCGTAGAAATATTGATCTTTTTGGTTAACTATATTATAATATAATTATTGATTTAACAACAAATGTGGAGGTATAGAATGAGAAAGACATGTATTGAATTGTTTGCTGGAGTAGGTGGCTTTAGGTGTGGTTTAAATAAGGTTTCATTTGAAAATGGGGTAGTTAAAGAAAACGGAAACTGGCAATTTTTATGGGCTAATCAATGGGAACCTGCTACTAAAACACAAGAAGCTTATGACTGTTATGGAATTAGATTCGGATATAACGATTTGATTAATGTTGATATATTCGAAATTGATAAACATGATATTCCTAATCATACATTACTAGTAGGCGGTTTTCCATGTCAAGATTATTCAGTTGCTCAAAGTTTATCAACCAGTAAAGGTATTGAAGGTAAAAAAGGCGTTTTATGGTGGGCTATAGAAGAAACTTTAGCAATTAAGCAACCACCATTTGTGTTACTTGAAAATGTAGATAGATTATTATTATCTCCTGCTAAACAAAGAGGAAGAGATTTTGGAATGATTTTGAGAAGCTTTTATGAAAATGGTTACGATGTTGAATGGCGAGTTATTAACGCGGGTGAATATGGACTTCCTCAAAAAAGGAGAAGAACTTATATTTTTGCTTATCATAAATCTACTAACTACTATAAGAAAATGCAACAACTAAAAGATAGAGATATTATTTTTGAAAAGGGTATGTTTGTTAAACAATTTCCAATTAAAAATTCTTATTTTGCCATATCAGAATCAAATGTTGCAGAATATAAAGATTTAATTGATGTAAGTAATAATTTCAAGTGTGAATTTTATAATGCAGGTGTTATGAAAAATGGTGGTATATATACTGTAAAAACGAAATCAGATTATAATTTAGTTTATCCACTTAGAAAAATTAGAGAAGAGAATGACGTTGATAATAAGTATTTTCTATCTAAGGAACAAATAGAAAAATTTACTTATTTAAAAGGAAGTAAAAGAATTCCTAGAGTTAAACCAAATGGCACACCATACTATTATTCGGAAGGTGCGATGCCTTTTCCAGATAATTTAGATGCTCCTGCAAGAACTATGCTTACTAGTGAGGGTGGAATTAGTAGAACTACTCATGTTATTGAAGATTTTAAGACCAAGAAGCCTAGATTGTTAACTCCAATTGAATGTGAAAGGATAAATGGTTTTCCAGATGATTGGACCAATACAGGAATGTCAGAAAAAAGAAGAAACTTTATGATGGGAAATGCATTAGTAGTTGGAGTTATTGAAAGAATAGGCGAAGAAATAGAGAACATTATTGATAATGAAGACTAATTTTTAATAAGTTAATAAAAAAGCAATTTCAATGTGTAACTGAACTTGCTTTTTATTTATGTATATATATTATTTATCAGTGAGTTTTACCAAGAACTTCCTCCGCCACCACCAGAGCCGCCGCCTGATGAACCACCGCCGGATGAAGAACCACCACTTGAACTACCTCCAGAAGAACTAGAAGGGCTTGACGATATCGCACGTTCTGTTGAAGTCATAGCTGTATCCATAAATCCTTTGAAAGAGTAAATATCAAATCTATCAAAATCATCATACCATTTAGGTGCTTGCATTGATATAGTTTCAAATTTCTTTATCCATTTATCAGATACATTTAGGACATATGTATATGGTAGTATATCATAAAAATAGTTTGGATTTTGCATAACTAAAGTTTCTAGTTTTTCTTTTTCAACAGTTTCTAAGAAATGTTTAAATCCACGTAATTTACCTAACATTTCATTACCATATTTTGTTCTTTTCTTAAGATTAGTTAGACATGCTGTCATACAACCTATACATATTATTCCAATTATGTAACCAATTAGATATATTGGATTTTCTTTTAAAGACGGTAGTACTAATGGTATACAAGGTGTAGTAAAAGCTAAACTAAAGAATAACTCAAATACTTTTGAAATAATTGTATCTTTATTAAAGAGTGCTGCAAAGAAAAGTGAAAAACCAATGCTTGGTAGAAATAGAGCAATAGGCAGTGTTTCTAATAGACCGCTATTTGCTAATGGTGGGATTGTAATTAAACAATAAGTTGCAATAATCATTAAAATAACAAATATTTTTTTGTTAGAAGCAGATTTTTCAAATACTTTATTAATGTTTGTACTGCAGTTAACACCATTTAGTATTCTATGAGTAGTTACGTAAAAACTATTGTATAGCATTTTAGATGTAACTTCAGTTCTACCATTTTCAAACAATCCTTCCATGAACCATTTTTCATGTATATTAGTTCCATCATAATCTTTTACTTTTCTAATTAAAAAATCACTTTTATTATTTATTGAAGAAGTAAGATTGTATTGCTTAAAATCAATAGGAGTGTCAATATTTTTGTAAATATCAAGCATATTTTCATAATACTTTATTTTTTTAGAATTTGGATTAATAGCTTTTTCCTCATTAATTTTATTTTGCAATTCAATTACTTTTTGATTAGCGTTATTTATAGTTTCTTCACTTAAGTTTAATTTTTCAGAATTGATTTCGATTCTTTTATTAGATATTTCAATGTATCCTTTGTTTGCTAGATATATTAATAATGATGTTACATCTTTGCTTCTAGCTTTGCCATTATATAAGAATCCTATATCTAAACTGTTTAATCCTTCTGGTGGATAAAATTCAACTGTTTCTATAACAACATCATCACGACCAAATTTATACCATAATAGTATTGATAGGGTAGCAAAGATGATAGGCAAGATAAATGGTATATATTCATTTATATCAAACGGAATACCGGCACCAACAAAATATCCTTCTGGTAATTCACATCTAATTGTTAAAGCTTGATTAGGTGCTAGTATACCATTATAACTTCCTGTTATTTTTGTTCCACTAACAGTGTATTTAACTTTACTATTATTTGTTGAACCAATAGAACCGGATGAAAAGCCCAATTTACTTGAATCAAAATCTTTTGGCATAGTTATTGTAAAAGTTATATTTCCAACAGCGGTATCCCAATCGGTACCAATTATATTGTAGTATAATTCATCATAATCTTTCATAGGGTCTTTTCCTAGATTATATGTATACTTTATAATGTAGGTTTGTTCACCTGTTATACTGTGATTTGCTGAACCAATTTGTAATTTGTAATTATTATTTGCTTTTGACTTTTTATACTCTTTATTAACGCTTACATTTGTTACTTTGGTACGATTAGTTGATTTAGTTCCATCTAATCTAGTTATCGTATTCTTTAATGGAATAGTTCTAATTATTCCATGTTTTGGTTTACGAAAATTTGCCGTTATTGTCTCAGTTATATCAAGAGTATTATTTTCATTAACAATAATATTAATGTCATATTTATCAAGAACATAATCGTTTAAAAAATATTGTGAATTTTTACTTGGTGTTAAATATGATGGATCGATTTCTTCTTTTGAATTATTAGTATCGTCAATATAAATTGATAGACTGTAATAATATATTTCGTTAACACTATGTTGTGATAAACTATTTAAGTTTGACATTTGATTGAAATCGCTAATACCAGATATAGCGGTTTTGGAAACTGATTCTTGTGCTACTAGTTTGTAGTTTATATCATAATAATAAACAGTCAAATCATAATTAATAGTGTCACTAGAATGGTTATTAATAGTACCAGTTAATCCAAATGCTTTAGTAGAAGTAGAGGAGTAATCTTTAAATGTAATATTTGAAAAAGATAAATCTTTAACTTCTAAGCTTTTAGTATTATCAATAGGAGTATAAGATATTTGTTTAGTAAAAGCATAAGCATTAGTTGATGTAACAAGTATTAGAGATATTCCAACTATAGCTAGTAAGAAAACTTTTTTTATAATTCTTTTCATTTTATCCTCCATGATTATAATTCTATTTTTACATTTTCTCTTTCATCAGCACTTGCTTCAAACATTGTTTTTGAATTATAACCAAACATTTTAGCAAAAATATTACTTGGGAACATTTCGACTTTATTGTTATAAATTCTAACAACGCCATTGTAATATTTTCTTGAATTAGCAATTTCATCTTCAACTTTTGTTAATTGTTTGTTTAAATCTTTAAAATTGTCACTTGCTTTTAATTCAGGATAATCTTCTGCTAAAGCCATAATTTTTGTAATATTATTAGATAATTGTTCGTTTGTCTTAATCTTTTCATCATCTGACATTTTTTCATAACTAGTATTTCTAAGTTCTACAACTTCTTTTAAAGTATCTTTTTCGTGTTTTGCATATCCTTTTACTGTTTCTACTAGATTAGGTATTAAATCCCATCTTTTCTTTAGATAAACATCCATAGTAGAAAATGCTTCTTTTATTCGGTTACTTAATCTTATAAAAGTGTTATATAAACTTAGAGCGTAAATAACTATTAAAATTAAAATTGCAATGATAATATATATATACATGATTTCACCTCCCTCTATTCTATAATTATATCAAACTTTATTACTTTTTTATATTTGTTTTCATACTTATTTTTTATTTATATTAAATTTTGTTAAAAATAAAAAGAGCAATACTGCTCAATATAGTATTACTATTTATAAATAGTTATTTAAATCAAAATCGAACTCAATCATTCCTGAATAATTATCTTCAGCATAAGTGGTATAAAAGGTTAAGAATATTATGAATTTATTTTCTAAATATCTAGTTATTGTTACGTTTATTTCTGGGTCAATTATGTTGTTAAGTAAAGTGTCACCAATAGAAATATAGTTTATAAAATTAATAGTTTCACTTAGTGGTATTTCAAGAAGCCTTTCTAATTTACAATTTAAATCGAATTTGAAAGAGTAGTTGGTTCCTGTAATATTAAATGATAATGTTTCAAAAACTTCTTTAATATTTTCACCATTTACATACTTATTGTGCTCATACTTTATTAAGTGAATATCAATGTTTTCATTATCAACATTTTTAAGCTTTGCAATTTTAAACATTTTAACCTCTTAAATATCTTATAATAAGTATTTATTTATAAAGTCAGCAACGCCATTTTCGTCATTGGTTAAAGTAACATAATCGGCTTTTTCTTTTAACTTTTCATTAGCATTACCCATAGCAACTTTAAATCCGACTGCATTAAATAAATCATAATCATTTATATGGTCACCAAATCCAATAGAATTTTCTTTTGATATATTTAAGTGTTTTAATACTTTTTCAATTGCTGCACCTTTACTAACATCTTTATTAGTTATATCAAAAAAATAACCGTTTCCTTCTAAAAGTCTTTTAAGATATATGCTTGATGCATTAGCAATTTTAAGAGTAGGTGATAGTGTTATATATTCTTTCATTTCATCCATAACTTCTAGACTTTTGTGACCTGCTACTACTTGGAATACATCAATATTTTCTATTTCTTTAATATCATTTATTAATACTTTTCCTTGATTGTTTTCTTTATTTGTATATCTTTTATATTCAGTATTAATGTTGCATTCAATGTTACGTTCTTTACAATAATTCCATAGGGCAGTTACGTCTTTTAGAGATAATTTATTAGAATAAATATTCTTTTTATTTTCATAGTCATATATTTCAGCACCGTTACAAGTAATTACATAATTTGAAGCATTTGCTGTTTTGCTAAATTCACAAACATAACTGTTAGTTCTTCCGGAACATAGTACTACATATATGCCTTTGCTGGTAAGTTTTTTTACCGCTTCAACAGTTGTATTTGTTATCTCTTTTTTACTATTTGTTAGGGTACCATCAATATCAATAAATGCAATTTTAATATTATTTAATTTTTCCATAATTCACTCCTAAATATAATAATATCAAAAATATAGAAAAAAACCAACTTATGTTGGCTTATTCTAAATTCAATTTTGTATTTATAAATTTACATGATAGTAAATATCCAATAAATGGTGTGATTAATGATGATATACCGGTTGCTATAAATATAGGTATTATTTCATTAAAAAGTACATTGGTTCTATTCATTACTTCAATTAGATTATTGTCAAATATAATAGCTATACCTAGTGCTAATACAGATATTACTTGTAATATACAATATATAATTATTCCATACATAAATGAATAAGCAATTTTATTTTTAGATTTTTGATGTCCTAAGATAAGAGCTAGAATAAAAACTATTATATAAGTAATATAACTTAGAATTAACATTATTCCGGCATAAGAATATGCTATCCAAGGTTTAGTTCCCATTAGTGATAGGTTTGTATTTAGGAAATCTATTAAGTCTTTAAAACTTTCTTTTGAATAAAATGCAATAAATAGGGAAGAGGCCATTACTGTTATACTTGTAATAATAAATATTAATGCAGTAAGTATTTGAGATAAGACTATATTGCTTCTTTTTACAGGAAGGGTATTAGTTAAGTATCCTTCATCTTTTAATACTGTTTGATAAAACCTTTTTATTGCTACAAAGAAAGTGTAGAAAACAATAGCAATTACTGCAATTACGAAGAATAGTAACATCATGGCATTTATAAATCCAGTTATTGGAAAGTGTTCTTTAATTATTTCAGATAATCTTACTAATATACTTAGTAGAAGAACAATTCCATAAAAAGGTATTAGACTTTTACCTGTTCCTTTAATATCATATTTTAATAATTTCTTTAACATTTAAACATCTCCCTAAAAATCATATCTATTGATTTGCTTTCTTTATTTCTTAATTTATCAGCTTCTTCATATAGTACTATTTTTCCATCTGATATAAATATTACATCATCTAGTATTCTTTCTATATCTGCGATTAAATGTGTAGATATAATGATAGAAGCATCTTTATTAAAGTTTTTTAAAATAGTATCTAGTATATAATCTCTTGCTGCTGGGTCAACTCCTCCGATAGGTTCATCCAATATATAAAGGTCAGCTTTTCTACTCATTACTAATATTAATTGTACTTTTTCTTTAGTACCTTTTGACATTGTCTTTAACTTATCGTTTGGATTTATATTTAGTTTTTTTAATAATTCATATGCTTTATCTTTATCAAAATTATCATAGAAGTCTTTGAAGTATTCGATTATTTCCTTTACTTTCATATTCATACTTAAATAAGTACGTTCTGGTAAGTAAGAAATAATTTTTTTACTATTAATACCTGGATGTTCTCCATTAATTAATATTTCTCCTTTAGTAGGAGTGATTAAGTCATTGATTAATTTAATTAGTGTTGTTTTACCACTACCATTTGACCCTAGAAGTCCGATTATTTTACCTCTTGGAATAGTAAGGTTAACGTCTTTTAATACTTTTTTTGTTCCATAATCTTTGTAGAGATTTTTACATTCTAATAATTCCATATTTAATCCTTTCTTATATCTTTTAGATAATTAATAATTTCTTTTTTTTCAATTCCTAAACTTTTCATGTGATTTAAAAATTCTTCAGTTTTTTCTTTAACGATACTAAGTTTCATATTTTTTATTAACTCTTCATCGTTAGTAACATATCGACCATTGGTACGGTCAGTATAAACTAATTTTTCATTTTCTAGTTCATTGTAAGCTCGTTGAACGGTGTTAGGATTAACTCTTAAATCTTCTGCTAAAGTTCTTACTACTGGTAGTTTAGCACCACATTTATATTCACCAGATACAATTGCCAGTTTTAAATCTTCTATTATTTGAATATAGATGGGTCTGATGTTATCGAATTCTTTAGACATTACATCACTTCTTTCTTGTATTAATCATCTAATACAATAATACAACTGCTTTTGGCGTTTGTCAATAAAATAGTAGAAAAACTATTATTAAAGATGTATACTTATTATAGGTGGGGGATTTTATGTTAGAAATAGATAAAAAAATGATAGATTTATTACGAAATGGTGTAACGTTGCAGAAAATGCGACTTAAACTTGAAATATATGATTCTGATATTGTTAAGAAGATAAATTTGTTGAACGATAAGGGGTATTCTATCCACAGAGTTTTTAATGAATACGGTGTTAAATTTCAAATACTTGATAAAATAGTTACTCCTTTGCAAGATAGTATAGAAATACCTATTGGTGCAAAATTTTCTTTTTTAGTTATATCTGATACGCATTTAGGAAATATTTATGAGAATTTATCTTTAGTTGATGGTGTTTATAAATATGCGAGTGAAAATAATATACATTATGTGTTTCATTTAGGGGATATGATAGAAGGTTGTACTTTAAATAATCAAAACTCTCAACGAATAAAAAGATTAGATATTCATGAACAAGTTGATTATGTTACTAAAAAGTATCCTAAAATAGATAATATTAATACTATATATATTTTAGGCAACCATGATTATAGATGCTTGACTAAAGGGATAGATATTTCTAAGATTATAGAACACAGAAGACTTGATATGCATTTTGCAGGATACAAAAATAGTAGATTAAAAATAGGAGATAAGGTTGTTTTATTGCAGCATCCATTTATGATTGATAATACTAATAAATATGATTCTGAGATAAGAGACTTGTATGTTAATCCTAAGTTTGATTTAGTATTACGTGGTCATACGCATCAAAATGGTATTTATTTGAATCAAGATAATTCAATAGTAGTAAGTGTTCCAGCTTGTTATTCTTCTCCTAGTAGAAAATATCCAGGGGCCTATGAAGTAGAATTTACTGGTGATAATGTTAAGTTAAAGTCATTAATACTTGGTGATGAGCTAGAAATATTTTCGATAACTAACTATGATTTAAAGCCTAAAGTTAAAGTTATACCTACTAGAATAGATAAATTTAATGAACGTTTATCTAAGAAGAATAAATAAATGTTCCTTGTATATACTAATATTAAATATTGACTTAGATAAATAAGTGAGTTACAATTAATGCATCGATGTTGATGAAGAGAAGTAATAATGAAATTCTGGATAAGCGAGTTAGGTAAGGTGAGAGCTAACACTAAGAGTCATTATGAATAACACTTCGGAGTTGCTTGTGCGAAACAATAGTAGTGCAGGTCGGTAGTTTACCGTTAAAAAAACTAGTCTTAAAAGAGATCATTTATGATAATTAGGGTGGTACCGCGGATATTACAGTAATTCGTCCCTTCAGGGAGGTTTTACTGTTTTTTTTGAAACCTCATTACTGTTAAATATATAATTAAGGAGAAATAAAATATGCTATTGGATTTAAAAGAAGTATATGAAAAAGAAAAAGAACTAATTGATAAGGAAGTAACTTTACAAGGCTGGATTAGAAACCATCGTAAACAAAAAGAATTTGGATTTATTGATTTTAATGATGGTACTTGTTTTAAAAATTTACAAGTTATATATGATGATAAGCTTGATTCATTTAGTGATATTCAAAAATTAAAAATAGGTAGTAGTATAACTATTAAAGGAACGATTGTATCTTCTCCTAAAGAAGGACAAAGCATTGAGATGAATTTAAGTTCATTAACATTAGAAGGAGATTGTCCTGATGATTATCCTATTCAACCAAAAAGACATACGAGAGAATTTTTACGTGAAGTAGCACACTTACGTCCTAGAACAAATTTATTTAATGCAGTTTTTAGAGTAAGAAGTATTGCAAGTTATGCTATTCATAAGTATTTTCAAGAAAGAGGATATGTTTATTTCCACGCTCCTCTTATTACTGCTAGTGACTGTGAAGGCGCTGGAGAAATGTTCCAAGTTACAACATTACCATTAGATAAATTAAGTGGTAAGATTGACTATTCTAAAGATTTCTTTGGTAAACAAACATCTCTTACAGTGTCTGGTCAACTAGAAGCTGAGACTTTTGCTATGGCATATAAGAAAGTTTATACTTTTGGGCCAACTTTTAGAGCAGAAAACTCTAATACTAAAACACATGCATCAGAATTCTGGATGATAGAACCTGAAATTGCTTTCTGTGATTTAGAGGGGGATATGAATATTATGGAAGAAATGCTTAAATATGTTGTTGGTTATGTATTAGATAATGCTAAGGATGAAATTGATTTCTTTGATAAGTTTGTTGAACAAGGATTAAAAGCGAAACTTACTAAATTAGTAAATAGTAAATTTACAAGAATCGATCATAAAGATGTTATAACAATTCTAAAAGAAGCAGATGTTAAGTGGGAATTTGAACCTCAATATGGTGAAGATATTGCTAAGGAACATGAGAAATATATTACTGAGTATTTTGGGGGCCCTGTATTTATTAAAAACTGGCCTAAAGATATCAAGGCTTTCTATATGAAGCAAAACCCAGATGGTAAAACAGTTGCAGCGGTTGACTTAGAAGTACCTGGAGCAGGGGAATTGATGGGTGGTTCTCAACGTGAAGAGAACTTAGATAAGTTACTAAATAGAATGGATGAGTTAAAGATGTCTACTGAAGATTTATCTTGGTACTTAGACTTAAGAAGATACGGTGGATGTGTTCATTCTGGATTTGGTATGGGATTTGAAAGATTACTTATTTATTTAACAGGAGTTGAAAACATAAGAGATGTAATTCCTTATCCTAGATGTCCAAAAACTTGTGAATTTTAATATAATATAATAAATTATGACATTTCTTTTTTCAAATGATTAATATAATTTGAAAAAAATGAAAAAAAGTATTGCAAAGTATAAAAAAAGCATATATAATAAAGAAGTCTCATTTGAAAAAGAGATGTCAATATGTGCTCGATTAGCTCAGTTGGTAGAGCATCCGGCTGTTAACCGGCAGGTCGTAGGTCCGAGTCCTACATCGAGCGCCATTTTTTTTGGCCAGTTGGTGAAGTGGCTTAACACACCGCCCTTTCACGGCGGCATTCACGGGTCCGAATCCCGTACTGGTCACCAAAGTGTTAGTAACTCAGTAGTGAGTAAGATATAAGCAACATAATGTTGCTTTTTTTGTGTCATTGTAAGTTACCAATTTGTTAACTTTAAACATTAGATTAATAAGTTTACTTATAATTAACATCGTATATTGAGGTGGTAGTTATGAATATACTTAGTAAAAGAATTAAGCAATTAAGAATAAATAATGAAATGACTCAAGAAGAATTTGGAAAAATTATAAATGTAAAGAAAGGTACAGTTAGTTATTATGAAAGCGGAAGAAACGAACCATCAATTGAAACATTATCAATCCTTGCGGATTATTTCAATGTAAGTCTTGATTATTTTGCAGGACGAGACCATTATATGATAACAGATGGACCTAGTAATTATGGCAGTAGTATCTGTGAAGAGGAATTAAAATTTATAAAAGAGATTAGAGGTATAACAAAATTACATAATGATATGCTTGATAATCCTGAAAATTTAGTTAATCGTATGAAGTTGAAATTGTAAATTATTTTACAATTTTTCTTTTCTTAATAAACTATTTCTATCTTTAACATATAATTAATTAGGTGAGTATTATGCGTTTGTCGGATTTGCAAAGTAAAGATATAGTCAACGTTATAGATGGAAAGAATATTGGAAATATTATTGATGTTAAAATAGATGAAGCTACAGGTAATATTTTGGCATTAGTTATTGAACCAAATCGTAATTTTTTCTCTTTTATGAATAAAGGAGTAGATACAGAGATTAATTGGAAGAATATTACTAAGATTGGAGAAGATGTTATTTTAGTAAATATTACTTTATAATTATCTTTTTTTTTGATAAAATACCTATAGGTGACGAGATGAAAAAGCGAATATATTTAATTGCTATTCTAGGAATTATATTAGATCAAATAACTAAAACCTTTGCAACTATGTATTTAGATAATATAGTACTTATTAAAGATTTCATAAGTCTAACTTATGTTAAAAATTATGGCGGTGCTTGGGGAATTTTAAATAATAATCTTTTTATCTTGGTAGGCGTTAGTATTATTACACTTATCATTATTAATAGATACATAAGCAGAGATGCTAATATTACTAAGTTATCTATGGTTAGTTATGGTTTATTAATTGGTGGAATATTTGGTAATTTGTTTGATAGAATTTTTAGAGGTTATGTAGTAGATTTTTTAAATTTTTATATTTTTAAATATGATTTTCCGGTTTTCAATGTAGCTGATATGTTAATAGTAATTGGAATTATTCTTATGTTTATAGAGATAGTAGGGGGTAAATATGGAAGTAAAAGTAACAAAAAGTAATATTAGATTAGACCAGTATTTAGCAGATGCTTTAGAACTTTCAAGAAGTAAGATTCAAAAATTAATTAAAGATGACAGGATAACGGTAGATGGAAAAAATGTTAATGCTAGTTATTTAGTTAAAGAAAATGAAATAATTGGTGTAGATGATGATTTATCATTTGAAATACATATTAATCCAGAAGATATTGATGTTGATATTGTGTACGAAGATGATGATTTATTAATCGTTAATAAAAAAAGTGGAATGGTTGTACATCCAGCACCTGGTAATTATTCTGGAACTTTGGTTAATGCTTTGATGGGCAAGTTTAAGCTTAGTAATAAGGATAACATTCGTCCAGGAATTGTTCATAGAATTGATAAAGATACGAGTGGACTTTTAGTAGTAGCTAAAAATGATGAAATTCATGATAAATTAAGTGAAATGATAAAAAATAAAGAAGTAGAAAGAAAATACGTTGCTTTAGTAGATGGTGTTATTAATCATGAAACTGGTACTATTGATGCTCCAATTGGAAGAGATATTAATAATCGTCAAAAAATGATTGTTACTGACCTTAATAGTAAAGATGCAGTAACACATTTCAGGGTACTAAAAAGATATAAAGATAAAACTTTGATTGAGTGCAAACTTGAGACTGGAAGAACTCATCAAATAAGAGTACATATGAATTATATTGGATATCCTATAGTAAATGATCCAGTATATGGTAAAAGTAAAAAAACAACACCTTTTGGTCAAATGCTACATTCTAAAAGTATAAGATTTATTCATCCTAGAACAGGAAATGAAATATACTTTGAAGCCCCATTACCAAAAGAATTTCAAGAGTATTTAGATTCACTTGATGAAAATAATTAAAATAGAAAGGGAACTCAATGTTTCCTTTTAAAAATGTATCAAAAATATTTAAAAAAAATCCTACATATGATATAGTTAAGGTAATAGAAATAAGGAAGGTGTAGCGATTATGAACCTTGAATTTTTAACTAATGATTACCTTTTAGCGTGGAATTTATTATTCAAACCTTCTTTTTCTGAAGAGATACAATCTTTGAAAGAGAAATTATGGCAGAATTATCCAAAGCAATATATGAAAATGGAAAAGGAAAATATTGAAATACTTAAGTATAGTAATGACTTTATTCCAGATGATGATACTGTCTATACTTACGTATTTGATACAGATGTATTTAAAAAAATAAAAAAAGAAACAGAAAAACATCGTTGTTTTTTAATGAAGTATTGGGATAATCATCAAAAGCAAATTAATAAAGAATTAGAGAGTATTTTAAGATTTAGTGTTAAAGATACTTATCATATCTTAGTAATTCATCCTTCACTTGATACAGTAGAATTTATGGGGACTAATCCTAAAAAGAATATATCTTGGGGAAAAGTAAATGATAGTGAAGATGGATTAAAAGCGTTAATGCGTATTATCTATACATTAGTTAAATATGAAATAGGGACTCATCAAAAAGAGAATAAAGAAATAGTTGCTGCAATAATAGATTTAGCAATTACTAATGAGTTACATACAAAACTTACTGGTATTAGTAAATATAACGAAGGATTTAAAAACCTTAGACTTTTAAAACGTCAATTATATCCTTATTGGTTAATGTATTTAGGTGCTGATAGGGAAGAATTGGTTAGTTATATGATGCGTGATCAAATACCTTTTGATTTTGAAAAATATCCAATAGAAAAGGAACTTGTAAAAGTAGATTTATATGGATTTATCGACTTTTGCTGTAAGAATCAGAAATATATAATTAGATTAGATAGACTTGACTTAATATAATGGGGGAAACCCTTTTTTAATGTGGGGGGTGCTGTAATGGACGAAAAATTAGAATTAATACTAAATAAAATAGAATTAGATAAAAAGTACTTGAGTGAATTTGTTAATTCTTCATTAGAAAAAGTAATTATTTTTAGAAAAACAGATGAAGTTAAAATAATTATTAATAATGAAACAAACTTTAGTAATGCATTATATCGAGACTTGAGGATGTGTTTTGTAAAATATTTTGATAAAAATGTAATATTAGAAATTGACCCTATAGAAGTTAATGATAGTTATATAAATGATTATTATCAAATGATTATAGAAGATTTGAGTCATGAAAAAGTAATGTTAAAGTTTTTCTCTGATCGTTTAGTAATGAAAGATGATAAATATTTTATTGAAGTTATTAATGTATCAGAAGAAAATCAAATAAAACCTTTTTTAGATACAATAATGAATAAATTAAGCTTATGTGGATATAACATTGATTTAGAAATATTCTTTGATGAAGAAGAAAGTAAAAGGACTAAAGAGGAAATCAATAATTCTTTAAAGATGAGTGTTGATGCTTTAAAAGCTAATTATAAGGAAGAGAAAAAAGTAAGTAGTCCTAGTTCAAATTCTACATCTACATTTAAACCAAAATACGAAAAAAAAGAAGTAGATGAAAATACTATTAAAGGTAGAGTTATCAAAGATAATGTGGTTACTATTAAAAGTATAGTGGGTGAAGAAGAAAGTGTTACTATTGAAGCAGAAGTATTTGGTACTGAAGAATTTGAACCTGCTAGTAAAGAATTTAAAATATTAACTCTTAAGTTAACTGATTATACTGATAGCATTTATGCCAAAATTTTCTCAAGAGATGAAGATGAATTTAATAATTTGAAGAAGCAAACTAAACCTGGAACTTGGCTTAAAATTAGAGGTGGTACTAAAAACGATAGATATTCTGGTAATGAATTAGTACTAAATATTAGAGATATTAATTTAATTGGGTCTAAAGCAGTTTCTAGAAAAGATACTTCAGAAGAAAAAAGAGTTGAGTTACATGCCCATACACAAATGAGTCAGATGGATGGGATATGTGATGCTAAAAAGTTAGTTAAACTTGCTAGAAAATGGGGACATAAAGCTATAGCAATTACTGACCATGATGGATGTCAATCTTTCCCTGATGTATATCATACTATTTGTGATATTAATTCATCTCTTGGTGAAGGAGAAGAACCATTTAAAGCTATATACGGAACAGAACTTACATTAATTGATGATACAGTTGATGTTGTAGTAAGACCAACTGATACTGAAATGTTAAAAAATACTTATGTTGTATTTGACTTTGAAACAACTGGATTTAATGCTGGTGGTGCTGACCAAATCATTGAAGTGGGTGCTGTTAAATTATTTAATGGAGAAATAATTGATAAATTCTCAGAGTTAATTGATCCTAAAAGACCATTACCTGCTAAAATTACAGATGTTACAGGTATTACAGATGAATTGTTACAAGGACATGATGATGAAGAGACAGTAATAAAAAGATTTGTAGAATGGTTTGGAGATTTACCAATGGTAGCGCATAATGCTAAGTTCGATGTTTCGTTCTTGGAACGTTGTTATCAAAAATATAATTTAGGTGAATTTACTAATCCCGTTATCGATACTTTAGAAATATCTAGGACAATGGATAATACATATGGTAGACATTCACTTAGTGCTTTAGTTAAGAGATATGATGTTCCTTTCGATGAAGAATCTCACCATAGAGGTGATTACGATGCTGAAGCAACGGCATTAGTTTTCCATAAAATGATGAAAAAGTTATATGACCGTAACTTTGAAAAAATGACAGATTTAGAGAAATTAGTTTCTAAAGATGAAATATATAAATATGGTAATAGTTATCATGTAAATATTTTAGTAAAAAATAAAACAGGTCTTAAGAATTTGTTTAAAATTATAAGCTTTGCTAATACTAAGTATTTTTATAAAGGTAGTGCAAGAATATTAAGAAGTGTTTTAAGTGAACATAGAGAAGGTTTGTTAATCGGTAGTGGTTGCTATGAAAGTGAAGTATTCCGTCAAGCTAGAAGTAAAGCTGATGAAGAGTTAACTAATATAGTAAGTTTCTATGATTATGTAGAAGTACAACCTTTACCTTGTTATGACCATTTATTACAAATGAACGACTTTGCATCACGTGATGAATTAGTTGACCATATTAAAAAGATAATTCGTATTACTAAAGATTCAGGTAAGATAATTGTTGCTACTGGTGATGTACACCATATTAATGATGAAGACAAGATATATAGAGAAATAATCATTAATCAAAAGGTACCTGGAGGTGGAAGGCATCCTTTAGCAAGAAGTAATATAACTAGTATTCCTAGTATGTATTTTAGAACTACTGATGAAATGTTGAAGGAATTTAGTTTCTTAGATGAAGAAGAAGCTCATGAATTAGTTATTACTAACCCTAATATGATTGCAGATATGGTCGATATTATCGAAGTTATTATTGAAACGGGTGGAGTTCCGTTTTCTCCTAAAATCGATAGGTCAGTCGAAACGGTTACTGAACTTGTATATGGTAAAGCAAGTAGTATGTATGGTGATGTATTACCTAAGAATATTGAAGAGAGAATTGCTAAAGAGTTGTATGGTGATGCAGTTCTTACTGCCATTAGATATAATATGGATAAAGAAGGCATTGCACCAGGAGATAGTTATGAAGATGAGGCGTTTCGTCGCTTGCATGAGGTAATATTACAAGGATTTGGTGCGGTATATAAATTAGTAGAAGCTCATCTTAAAGAGGCTAGTGAAGAAGAGTTAGGTGATAAAGCACTTGCTAAAACAGTTAAGAAAACTTTAGGTGGTGTAATAGGTGGAGGATTCGACGTTATCTATCTAATCGCTCAAAAGCTAGTTAAGAAAAGTAATGATGATGGATACTTAGTTGGTTCCCGTGGTTCCGTTGGGTCAAGTTTTGTTGCAACCATGATGGGAATTACTGAAGTTAATCCACTACCAGCTCACTATTTATGTAGAAATTGTAAACATAGTATTTTTGAAATAGATGGAAAAAGTTTAGGTAGTGATTATTCAAGTGGATATGATTTACCTGATATGACTTGTCCAGTTTGTGGCAGTCCAATGGGAAAAGAAGGTCAAGATATGCCATTTGCTACTTTCTTAGGATTTAATGCTGATAAAGTACCAGATATAGACCTTAACTTCTCAGGAGATTATCAGTGGAAAGCTCATGAATATACAAAAGTATTATTCGGAGTTGATAATGTATATAGAGCTGGTACTATCGGTACAGTTGCTGATAAAACGGCTTTCGGATTTGTAAAAGGTTATTGTGAAGATAAGGGAATAGAAAATATGCGTACTGCTGAAGTTGAACGTATTGCTATTGGTTGTACAGGTATTAAAAGAACTACCGGTCAACATCCAGGGGGTATCGTTGTTATTCCAGGATATATGGATGTATATGATTTTACTCCTTATCAATTTCCAGCGGGTGATGTTGAGGCGTTGTGGAGAACTACTCACTTTGATTACCATGCGATTGACCAAGATGTATTAAAACTAGATATACTAGGACACGATGATCCTACAATATTAAGAATGTTACAAGATTTGTCAGGAATAGATGTTACTACTTTACCAATGGATGATAGAAAAGTAATAAGTCTATTATCTTCACCTGAAGCACTAGGGGTAACAGAAGAACAAATAATGTGTCCAACTGGTACCTTAGGATTGCCAGAACTTGGTACTAAATTCGTTATAAATATGTTAGTTGAGACTAAACCAAAGACTTTTGCAGAACTTGTAAAAATATCAGGTTTATCACATGGTACCGATGTATGGGCAGGTAATGCTAGTGAACTAATTAAAAATAAAGTAGTAGAATTCAAAGAAGTTATTGGGTGTCGTGATGATATCATGGTGTACTTAATGTATCACGGATTAAAACCAATAGACGCCTTCAAAATAATGGAATTCGTTCGTAAAGGTAAAGCAAGTAAAGATCCAGAAGGTTGGGTTAAATGGGAAGGTAAAATGAAAGAAGCCAACATACCAGAATGGTACATTGACTCTTGTAGAAAGATTAAATACATGTTCCCTAAAGCGCACGCATGTGCTTATGTAATGAGTGCTATTCGTATTGCTTGGTTTAAACTATATAAACCAATTTACTACTATGCATCTTATTTCTCTATCCGTAGTGATGACTTTGATATTGAAACAATGATTAAAGGCTATGATGCTATAAAGAGTAAAATGGAGGATATTAAATTAAAGGGATTTGATGCTACTAATAAGGAATCTAATATTCTAACAACTCTTGAAATAGCATTAGAAGCAACAGCTAGAGGAATTAAATTCTCTAATGTAGATTTATATAAAAGTGAATCTCGTAACTTTAGAGTAGCCGATGATGGAGTAACCTTAATCCCACCATTTAGAACAATAGATGGACTCGGTGATACTGTTAGTAAAGCTATCGCTCAAGAAGGAGCTAAACAAGAATTTATAAGTATTGAAGATTTACAAAAACGTTGTAAAGTATCACAAACTATTATTGATAAAATGCGTATGATGGGTATTTTAGATGGAATGCCAGAATCAAGCCAAATGACATTAAATTTATTTTAAAAATTCAAGTATTATTTTATTTATATAATAAGGATAATCTAAATAAGGAAAGTGAGAAGCATAGGGAATTATAACTAATCCCGAGTCTTTAATCTTACTAGTCATTAATTTACCATCTTCTATAGGAGTTTCTAAATCATTTTCACCCCATATAAGAAGAGTAGAACAGTTAATGTCTTTTAGATAAATAGTTAAATCTTCATTTATTACCTGAATGAAGGTTTTCCTAATATTAGGATTAAGATTTTTATAGTCAGTTGAACCAAAAATACTTATTAGTTTATTCAAATATTTGTCTTTTAATCTATGAGGTAGGATATTTCCTATCTTTTTTAATGTTTTATAAATAAATTGTTTTAATCTTACTTTTATACTTTTTTTTCGTCTAATACCAGCCGCATCCATAAGTATTATTTGTTTTATTTTCATTTTATATAATCCTGCTAAAAGAATAGATATTCTGCCACCAAAAGAGTGACCAATTATAATAGGATTTTTAATGTTATTTAAAGTGATAAATTCTTTTATTAAATAACTGTAGTCATATATAGTTAAATCTCTATTAGGAAAACTACTTTTACCAAATCCAGGATAATCTATGATATAGACAGTGTAGTATTTTTCGAGTGTACTAATTAAGTTATTGAAAGTAGATCTTGTATCACCCCAACCAGGGAGTATCAAAATACTTTCTTTACCGTTTCCATATTTTTCATAATATATATTAAAATCTTTGATGATAAAATTCATAAAATCACCTAATATAAGGTATGCATATATTTTTTTCTTGTTAAATAATTATTGTTATGCTATAATCTACTACGGTGATTTTATGGAGTGCCGTGAAATAGAGAAATCTATAATTAAAAAGTTTAGAAAAACCTTATGGTGTCGTTTTGTAAGAAGTATTGATGAATATAACTTAGTCTCTGATAATGATAAAATAGCAGTATGTATTTCAGGTGGAAAAGATTCAATGCTTTTAGCAAAAATGTTTCAAGAGTTAAAGCGTCATGGAAGAATAAATTTTGATTTAGAATTTATTGTTATGAATCCAGGGTATAATGAAGAAAATCTTAATTTAATTAAAAGTAATTTAGAAAAATTAAATATTCCAGCTCATATTTTTGATAGTAATATTTTTGAAGTAGCGGATAATTATGGTGGAGAGTCTCCTTGTTATTTATGTGCTAGAATGAGGCGAGGTGCATTATATAGCAAGGCGCAAGAGTTGGGATGTAATAAAATTGCTTTAGGTCATCACTTTAATGATGTAATTGAAACAATTATGCTTAACATTTTATATGCTGGTGAATATAAAACTATGATGCCTAAACTAAAAGCTGAAAACTTCAAAGGATTAGAATTGATTAGACCAATGTATTATGTAAAAGAAGAAGATGTTATCGCATGGGCTAAATACAATGAACTAAACTTTATTAACTGTGCTTGTAAAATGACTAGTCGTCGTGAAGATGAAGGAAAAAGAAAAGAAATTAAAAAACTAATTGCAAAATTAAAAGAAATTAATGATAATGTTGATATTAATATTTTAAGAAGTAGCGAAAATGTTAATATAGATTCTATTATTGCGTATAAGGAAGATAAAAAGAAAATTAGTTTTTTAGACAAGTATTAAAATTTTGATATAATATAATAGAAAGGATAGGGTAATATGAAGAAAACAAAGATTATATGTTCAATAGGTCCTGCTAGTAGTAATTATGACGTTATGCGTGAAATGGTTTTATCAGGTATGAATGTTGCTAGAATTAATTTCTCTCATGCAACACTTGAAGAGAGAAAAGCAGTAGAAGAAGTTGTTGCAAAAGTAAATAAAGACTTAGGTACTAATGTAGCAATCATATATGATACTAAGGGACCAGACTTTAGAACAGGTGTAATGGCTGAAGGCGGTATAAAACTAGAAGAAGGCAATATTATTCGTATTGTTAAAAAAGATGTTTTAGGAACAGAAGAGTCATTTACTGTTAACTATAAAAATGTATTAAAAGATATTAATATCGGTGATAAGGTTCTTTTAGAAGATGGACTAATGAAATTAGTTGTTATTGATAAGGAAGACGATGATTTAGTTTGTCGTATTTTAGCAGGAGGACTTTTAAAGAGCAAAAAAGGAATTAATGTTCCTGGAGTAGATTTACATATTGAATTTTTGAGTCCAGAAGATGTTAGTGATATTGTCTATGCTTGTGAAAAGAAAGGTGACTTTTTAGCGTTATCTTTTGTTAATAGTAAAGAAAATATTTTAGCAGTAAGAGAAATATTAAAAGAACATAATTCTGATATGAAGATTATTTCCAAAATTGAAAGTGGAATGGCATTACAAAATTTAGATGAAATAATCGAGTATAGTGATGGAATAATGGTTGCGCGTGGTGATTTAGGTGTAGAAATTCCATGTGAAGAGATACCTATAGTACAAAAGGAAATTATTAAGAAATGTAGAGAGCAAGGTAAAACTTGTATAGTTGCTACGGAAATGTTAGCAAGTATGTATACTTCAGCAAGACCTACTAGAGCAGAAGTTACTGATATAGCAAATGCTGTTTTAGATGGTTGTGATGCTGTTATGTTGAGTGGTGAAACTACTGTAGGAAAATATCCAATTGATGCTGTTAGATATATGGCAAGAATATGTGAAAATACAGAAGAACATATTGATTATGATATGGATAGAAGAGAAGCACATTGTGATATTACTGGTGCTATAGCACATAGTGCAGTAGAAGTATCTAATTCACTAAAAGCAAAATTAATAATTGCAGCTACTATGAGTGGATATACAGCAAGAAAGATAAGTAATTTAAAACCAAGATGTTTAGTTCTTGCAACTTGTCCAAACGATAGAGTAGCGAAATCCCTAGCACTTGATTGGGGTGTTTATACTAAAATTACTAAGGTTTATGAATCAACTGATGAAGTAGTAGAAGATGCTATTTTAAAGGCTAAAGAATTTGCTAATTTACAAAGTAAAGATATAATAATTATTACTGGTGGATTACCTAATAATATTGAAAATAAACAAACTAATTTAATGAAAATCGAAGAAATATAAAAAAACGGAGTTGCTACTCCGTTATTTTTATGGACTTTATTTTTTTTGTTATACTTCCTTTGGGTAGTTCATAAGTATTGAAAACATTTTTTTTAGGAAGAATAATTCTCCAAGGTTTTAGATTGGGATAAATATATAAAATATTATTATTTTTATCAGTTAGTATTACATCAATATCCTCTTTCATAAAGAAGGTATGAATTCCGTTACATTTTTTGAAAAGTAGGGCATAATCTATATTTTTTTTAAACATAAGTCCTGCTAATCTTTTGAAATAATTATTTGCAACATATAGTGGTATTTCTTTATTTGATATTATTATTTTCATACAATCACCACTTTCACTATAACATAGATTTAAGTATTTTGACATATTTAATTATTTGATTTTAATTGATATCAAAACTCGTTGACAAAATATGAAAAACATTATAGAATTAAAGTATATTAAAAGGGTATGGTGATAGAATGTTTAACATGAATAAAAAAGGTCAAGCATTAGTAGAATATGTATTAATTATAGCATTAGTAGCAGTAATGATTATTGGTGTTATGAGTACATTTGGTGGTGTTTTAAAAGATAAAATTACAGAAGTTTCATGTTCTATAGCTGGACAGGAATTCGATAAAGGTGAAGGAACTGGTAAAGGATTCTGCAAAGCAAAAGAGTAACGCGAGTTACTTTTTTTATGTTCTAAAACTGGACAAATGTTGAAAAATGTGATATTATTTGCTCATTGAAGCGCTAGTACAGGCTTTTATAGTTTTTGTACTGCGCTTTTTTGCATTTAAGGGGGAAAAGAAGTATGGAAAAAAAGATGACAGGTTATCCAACTGTAGATAAACCGTGGTTAAAATATTATGATGAGAATTTTTTAAAAGAATCTTTACCAGAAATGACAATATTGGATTATATGAAATTAAATAGTAATAATTATAGTAATAATACAGCTATAAGTTATTACGGAAATAATGTTACGTATGGAGAATTATATGATAATATTGATAATTCTTCAAAAGCATTGGCTGAGTTAGGTGTTAACTCTAATGACAGAATAATGTATTTAATGCCAAACATTCCAGAAACAGCGTATTTATTTTATGGTGCATCACAAATAGGAGCAGTATCAGATTTCGTTGATCCAAGGCCAGATAGTGTTGATTTAAAAGTTAGTGCCCAAAAGATACTAACGTTAATTGAAGAAGAAAAAGTTAAATATTTAGTAGCACTAGACCAGTGCTATTTAGGAATGTTAAAACCTATTGAAAATGAATTGAAGAATTTGGGAATTAATAACATTGTGATTGTGTCTGCCAATGATTCTATGAACTTTATCTCAAAAATCAGATATTTAGAAGAAAATATAAAGTTCGACGGTATAAAAAAATTAAAGATGAAAATGTCTAGGATGAAAGAAATCAAGGAAAAGTTTAAATTGGCTAAAGATACTTCAGTTATTGAATTGGTTAATTACTCTGATTTAGTAAAAGACTGTAGATTTACACATTTTAATTCTGTGAAATATATGCCTGACAAATTAGTTTCAATTGTTCATACTTCTGGTACTAGTAGTCCTAAACCAAAACCAATTCCATTAACACATGACAATTTTAATGCTTACGTTCATCAAACTTTTGGTGCCAATATGCCAATGAATCCAGGGGATAAGGCATTGCATATGTTACCTTATTTTGCTGCCTTTGGTATTGTTGATGTTGTACATGCAGGTTTGTGTCATGGAAATAATTTGATACAGATTCCTGAGTTTTCACCAGCAAATCTTGGAAAAATTATTATGAGATATAAGCCTCAAACGGTAATAGGAACACCTACTTGGTTTTTATCAATGGTAGATGACCCAGCAATAAAAAATGCTGATTTATCATTTTTGAAAATGGTAACTTATGGTGGCGCTTCTATGGAAATTGATGATGAAAAAAAAGTTAATCAATTCTTAATAAATCATAATTCAAAAACGATTCTTACAAAAGGACATGGTATGAGTGAAACTTGTGGTTGTGCTTCGTATGCTACTGATTGTTATAATCACTTAGGGAGCGTTGGTATACCTATGCCCAATACAACATATGGATTAGTTAATCCTGAAACTAAAGAATTAATTAAATTTGTCGATGAGGATGAAACATTAGAGGGTGAACTAATTATTTCATCAAAAGCAATCACCTCTGGTGTATTTGATGGTAAAGTTTTAGTCAAACATGGTACGTATAATGGTGAAGATTATATTTATACTGGAGATATTGCTAGAATGGATAGAGATGGTGTAATTACATTTTTATCAAGAAATGATAGGTCTTTTATGAGATATGATGGATTTAAAGTTAAGCCTTATGAAATAGAAAATGTTATAAAAGAAAATTCCAAGGTTAAATACTGCATTATAGCACCTTATTTTGATGAAGAAAAATATGGAAATATGCCATTATCAGTAATTGTTCCAGAGAATAATGAAGAACTTTCGTATGATAATCAAGTAAAAATTGTTGAAGATATAATTAATAATCAATTTATTAATAATCAATATGTCTCTACAAGGCAAATACCATCAAAATTCAGGTTTGTTAAGGATGTTCCATTAACTATAAATGGGAAAATAAATTATAATCAAATCAAAAATCAGGGGTTAGTAGGTGATGAAATATCAGTGTATTTTGAAGAAACTAATATTTCTATTGGAGATATTAAGATAGTACCTCCAAAATTAGAAAAAGTAAAAGTTCTTTCAAAAAAATAGAATAAAAAGAGGTAGCAGCGAAGATTTTATAGATGAAATACGCATATATAGTTGTATTAAAAACAAAAAATGAAATAGTTTCTGTATTGTGCGTTTTTGCATTTAAGGGGGAAAAGAAGTATGGAGTATAAGGAGAAAAGTTGGGAATATTTAGAAAATAAAAATTTTACTAGAAAAAGTAATGTGGCAATTTCTTATGAAAACGATGAACTTACATATGATGAAATGTTTTATAATAACCGAACTTTTGCTAAGGTTTGTTCATCGTTAAATATTGGCAAGGATTCAAGAATATTAGTTTTAAGTCCGAATCTTCCTATAGTTTTTTCAATAACATATGGTGCTAATATGGTTGGGGCAGTTGTTGATTATATAGACCCTATGGCTTCACAGGATAAAATATTAAAATATATTGAACAGGAAAAAGTAACTGATATTGTTGCATTAGATTTATTATATGTTCAGCAAATAAGACCAATAATAAAAAAAGTAAAACAAGATTATGGAATAAAGAATATTATAGTTTTTAAAGATGAGTTAGTTACAAACGAAATAAAGAGTCATATTAAAGGCTTTTCTAAAATATTATTACATTTAAGTGAAACCATTAAAGATAAAAATGTTTTATTTTATGATGACTTGGTTAGAGAAAGTATATATTCAAGGATTAATTATGATGAGTATATGAGTGATAAATTATCATTGATTACACATACTTCTGGTACTACTACAGGGATAGGAAAACCAATACCAATAACTGATGAAAACAGAAATGCTTTAGTATATCAGCATGAACTTGCAGGTCTAAATTTTGAACCTGGTATGAAAATGTTACATTTTATTCCATGGTTTGCTGCATATGGTTCTTGTAATACTGCTCATTTAGGAACGTGTATGGGGATGAATTTACAACAGTTACCATTATTTAATCCAGCTGATTTTGGTAGATATTTACTTAAATATAAACCTAATATAGTTCTTGCCAATACACCTTCGTGGCTTAATCTTATGAAAGATTCTAGTATTAAAAATGAGGATTTGTCATTTTTGAAAGTTGCAGTAAGTGGTGGCACTCCAACAAATCCTAGTGATGAAATTAGATTTAATGAATTTTTAAAATCATTAAATTCAGAATGTATACTAACTAAAGGACATGGATTATCTGAACTTTGTGGTTGCGCTAGTTATACTACTGAAAAATACAATCATATAGGTGGAATGGGAGTTCCATTGCCATTAACAGAATACTTAATAAGAAATCCAGAGACTAAAGAAATAATTGAGTTTAATGGTAAGGAGCCTATTAAGGGAGAAGCACTTATCTCATCGCCTAATTTAACTAGCGGTATTTTGGATAATAAAGTTGTTGTTAATACAGAGATAATAGATGGTAAGAGATATTTACCTACTAAAGATATAGTGTTAGAAAATGAAGATGGAAGTTTAGTTTTTGTTGAAAGAATTGATAGGATGTTTCCTAGGGCGGATGCTTATAAAGTATATCCAACTCGTATAGAAGAGATGTTTAATTCGTTGGAAGAGGTGAATAACAGCGTTGTGGTTCCTTATTTTGATGAAGATTTAAATGGAAGTATGCCAATTGTATATGTTGAGTTAAAAGAACAGTACAAAAACATCGATAAAGAGGAGTTTATAAGAAATGTTATTACTGAACATTTTTTAACTAGTAGGGAAGGAGCTTTATACAAAGCAAACTTTAGAGATATTCCTACCAAATGGGAATTTATAGATGAAATTTCACACAATACTATGGGTAAAAATAGTTATACTACATTAAAAGAAAGATTGTTGGATGGTACTGAGTATAGTGTGGTTGTTAATGCTGATAATATAAAAATGTATGGTTTTGAAGTAGTTTGTCCTTCGAAGGATAAGAGCAAAGTTTTAATGAAAAAGGAAGCACTAGTTTGTTTGAAATAGTAGGGAGGGATTTTATGTTGAATAAAGATAAAACTGGTTATCCTTCTGTTGATAGAACGGATAACCAAAAATTAAAATTTAGTGAAAAATATCCAATTATACCGGATATTAGCATATATAATGCTTTAAGATTTATGACTAGACCATATAAAAATATGGATGCCATTGATTGTTTAAATTTGAGAATTACATATGAAGAATTAATAAATAATTCTAATATTATTGCGAAAGCATTTAAAGAATTAGGAGTTGGAAGTGGGGATATTGTTACTGTATCAATGCCTAATTTTTATCAAGCAGTAGCTGTTTTTTTGGCAGCTAATAAGATAGGGGCTATTACAACATTTTTAAATCCTGCTTCTTGTGATGATGAAATTAAGTCTTACTTAAATTTGTTTGAATCCCCATTATTTATTAATTACGATAAAACAGCTGAACAAAATAGAAATGTGTTTGCAGATACTAAGGTGAAACAAATAATTACGTTAAAATCTGATGATGTTAATTCTAAAACGTTTAATAACACTTCTAGAAATAATGTTGGATATTCAAATTTTATATCATTTAATGAACTTAAAACTATTTCTTGTTATTACAAAGGTATTATAAATTGTCTATATGGTGGTAGTAAAGATTCACTTATATTGTTTACTAGCGGTTCGACAGGTAAACCTAAATCAGTTGTTTTAACTAATAAAAATATATTAGCATCCGGTATATATATGAAAAACACTGGTAATGTTGAACCTATTGTTGGAGAAAAATCTTTAGTTTGTGTGCCTTTTGCTTATCCTTATGGATTTGCAACTTCACTTTTAATGTCACTTCTATGCGGTAGAGAATCGATTCTTGCTCCAAATTTGTCAAAAGATAATATCTCATATTTTTTAAGTAAGAATCCTAATTATGTATTTGGAAGTCCAGCATTACTTGAATTAATTAGAAGAAATACACCTATTGGTCAAAACTTGTCATCAATACATTCATTTATATCAGGAGGAGATTTTTTGAGTCCTCAACATGCTTTAGATGGTAAAGAATTTTTTAAGAAACATGGTGCCAGTGTAGAAATATTTAATGGTTCTGGAAATGCTGAATCAAGTGGTGCTAGTACTATTGCAGTTGGTGGTAATGTAAGACCTGAAACAGTTGGTAGAATTTTATATGGAAGCAATGCTATAGTTGTTAATCCAGATACACTAGAAGAACTAAAATATGGTGAAGAAGGAATGCTTTGCATAACTGGTAAACATGTATTTAAAAACTATTATAAAGAGCCGGAACTTACAGATGATGCAAAGTTCAAATATAAAGGTAAAACATATTTAAAAACTGGTACTATAGGAGTTTTGGATGAAGATAGATATTTTACATTAACAGGACGAGCTTCGAGATTTTATATTAGATCAGACTTGAATAAAGTTTATTTAGAACATATTCAACAAGCTGTTTCTAATATTGATATAGTTGATTCGTGTGTTGTTGTTCCTAAACCTGATGATGATTTATTGTATGTAAGCAAGGCATATGTAGTTTTAAAGAAGGAATGTTCAAAAGATGAATTGTTGAAGGATTACATTATTGAAAGATGTAAGGGAGATATTGTTAATAAATTAAATGGCGATACAATTCAATTAAAGAGTTTTGAAATACCTGATTCAATAGAATTCTTAGATGAGTTGCCAAGAAACAATTCGGATAAAATAGATTATGTGTTGTTAGAGCAAATGGCAAAAGATGAGTATGTTAGTGAGAAAAAAAGTCAAAAAATAAAAAAGAAGTAAAGAGGTAAGTTATGAGTACAGGAATATATTTTTTAATTCAAGCAATGCTTTATATGTTTTTGCTGGGGATAGTTTACTTTAATAAAGAACGATTAAATAGTAAGGAAAATAAGATTTATGCCCGACTTGTTTTAATTGCAATAATAGAAGTGTTGTTAGAGATAATATTGGATATTGTTGGCCCATTATATGTTGAACTTTCAAATATTAGTTATTTGGTTGCAAGAGTGTATTGTTTGTTTTTACTAATATGGATTACAGAATTATTTATGTATATTGTAACGGTTGCTTTTAAAATGAAAGATAAAGAAAATAAATTGCCAGGAATTAGAAGGCTTTTTGTTGTAATAACGTTGATAGCTGGAACCTTAATTTTTACTTTGCCAATTCATTTCTTTTATGATAATGAAATTGCATACACGTATGGTGCTACTATTAATATAGTTTATTATTTTTCATTTATGTATTCTATTTTAGGAATTTGTTGTCTAGTTTGGAACTTTAATAATATAAAGGATAAGAGATTTTTTCCTTTGTTTATGTTCTTAATAATTGGTGGTGTATGTGGCTATATACAGATGAAAAATCCAGGATTATTACTTGCTACTTCTGTTCATGCTTTTATTACATTTTTAATGTATTTTACTATAGAAAATCCAGATATGAAGATGGTGGAAGAATTGGTGAAAAATAGGAAAATAATCGAGCGTTCAAGTGAAGAGAAATCAATCTTCTTATTTAAAATGAGTCAAGGAATAAAAGAACCATCAAAGAATATTGATAAAGAAATAACAAGATATGAAGAAGGAAAGAATACTAAAGAGAAAGTAGATAATATAATTCAAAATATAGATAGAGAAAAC